>Ga0316204_10005162_pt1 | contig 22077 bp, 19 predicted proteins | sample 6monrhotite_MG_2_FD_205661 | JGI IMG/M metagenome (GOLD analysis project Ga0316204, IMG submission 205661) | Microbial mat bacterial communities from mineral coupon in-situ incubated in ocean water Damariscotta River, Maine, United States -... | ecosystem: Environmental > Aquatic > Marine >... | reverse complement strand
AACCTTTTGCAATTCGTCTGCATTGTTGACCGCTTGATACCAACCGTCCGTTTGGGTTGATAGTTGTTTTAAAAGTTCGTGGTCAGCATTTTGTGATAAAGCGATGGTATGAATAGCAACATTTTCACTTTTTAGTTTAGGTAATATTTGATTGAGAATTCTTTTTCGTTCATTTTCATTAACCTTTGGATCTTTCGAAATATCCACCATACCATCAGTCAACAGAATGATACTTCGTTTTTCAATTGGGTCGGGCTTAGACCAACCATAGGAAGACTTTTGTAAAACCTCGCCGATATTAGTGTAAAGCCCTCTAGAATTAATTTTTGTAGCCGTTTTTGTGGCCTTTATCTGCCAGTTTTGATCAACTTTTGATAGAGGAACCATCATGTTTACGTATCGCCCAAATGCCCATACACCAGCATCAGAATCTTTAGGTAATAGGTTGGTAACTAGCTGAAGTGCTGGAATTCTCAGGTTATTAGGATCGTTCTTTTTCATGCTGCCTGAAATATCGATCAATAGACGAATATCAGCTTTTTTAGCATTTTTATTACTAGTTGCTCCGTAAGTAACAGAAGCTAGGCTAAGCAGGCATAATCCTACAAAAATGCTGATTAACTTTGGATTTCCCATAGAAAAGGCCTTTCAAAAAAATTAATTTCATCATCAGTGTAGACCAAATATAGAATAATTCATAGTTTTCAGGAAGATAGCGCAACAAACTAGACTTTCGTTTAACAAAAAAATCACTAAGTTGTATTAAATTGCACCAATTGAGCGACATAAGTTCGAAAAATAATCATCTTCAACGAGGTAATCTTCTAGATTATCAATATCAATGTCACTCTCACAGATCACTTTGTCTTTGACAGTCATATTGGCCTTCTTAGTTGATAAAACATCTCCAGTGATCAACGGATGCCAATCCGGCAAATTTTTTCCTTGCGCCAGCAGCTTGTAACCACAGGTATCAGGCATCCAAGTTAACGACTCAGCATTATCTGGCGTCACTTGGATACAATCAGGCACACACTTATTTCGTTCTTCATAAACACTGCAGCGGCACTGCTCTGTATCTAAATACTGACAAACCACATTGGTTAAGAAGATCTCATCATTTTCTTCATCTTGTAACTTATGGGCGCAACACTGGGCGCAGCCGTCACAAATAGATTCCCACTGTTTTGCGTCTAACTGTTCCAAAGGGATAGTTTCCCAGAATCTCGTTTCTGTATTGCTGGTCATTGGGTAATTATTTCCAAATTCGAAGGTTGCGGGCAATAAATTCGTTAATATAAATAGTCTGCTATTGAACCACGGTTTGAACGATCTTATTTGTTGCAAGAGTAAACTCAAGATTATCCTGTTCGTCCAACTTTGCGACCCCGTCTGGTGTTCCTGTCAACACTATATCACCTGGATAGAGAGTAAATTGATTGGATATTTCTTGGATCAGTTGAGCGATGTCAAACAACATATCCTTTGTATTCCCTTTTTGTGCGATCTGTCCATTTTTTTTCATCGCAAATTCAATATTAGATAAATCCGCAAAATGATCGATATTAACAAAACCACTAACGGGGCACGCGCCATCAAAACTTTTTGCTTTTTCCCAAGGTTGTCCTTTTGATTTTAATTTTGATTGTATCTCTCTCAAGGTAAGATCTAATGCCAAACCAATTCCATCAATCGCATCAATTGCTTCTTCTCGACTCACCTTAGTTAACTTCTTAGCAATGAGTATCGAAATTTCTAACTCGTGATGACAATCACCCTGCTGTTTGGGTATTTGAATTGGTTTATCTAAGTCAACTAGGCAGTTAGTAGATTTTATGAACAACAAAGGTTCTTTGGGAACGGGGTTATTTAACTCTTTAGCATGAGCTGAATAATTACGACCGACACAAACTATTTTAGATGTCGAATGAGTATATTCATTAATAAACTGACCATTAGGCTCAATTAGTTTAGGATAAAATAACATTTGTCTGGTCGATACTCGCTTGTGGTGAATTTAACTATTACTAGCTAATCTACTTTATTACTTAATCGGTTCTATTACTTAATTTGATCTATTATTTAATTTATATTACTAGTTAATTTGAGGATAAGTAATTCGATCGGCTAAATAGCCAACACCTGTAGCAAAGTAGTGGGAGCGATTCCATTTCATAATAATATCGAAGTTTGGATAAACAAGATAAATGCGCCCATTCTTTCCGCCCGGAGCGATTAAATAGCCTTTTAAATCAACATTGGGTAAATCACTACCATCCATTTTACGTACGCCTTCGCTTTGCCAATCGGCAATTGAATGAATATGTTTTTTGCCTGTTTTATATTCGCTAAAAGGTTTGGTCAGCTTAACTTGCCTTCCCCAACTTTTGTTTTTATCCCAACCGTAGCGAGACAAATAATTTCCCATAGAAGCAAAAATATCATCTTTATCTCCCCATATATCTTTTTTACCATCCTTATTAGCATCCAGCGCAAATTGTAAAAAACTACTCGGCATAAATTGACAATTACCCATTGCTCCCGCCCAAGAGCCTTTCATATTCTCTAACTCGATATGTCCTTGAGCTAGAATTTTTACTGCTGCCATTAATTCTTTCCTAAAAAAGCTGGCTCGTCGTCCTTCAAAAGCTAAAGTCGCTAACGCGCTGGGGACAGAATAGTTGCCAGTTATGGTTCCAAAGTTAGTTTCTTTTCCCCACAATGCAACTATGTAATGGGCGGGCACTCCGGTTGTTTCTTCCGCCTGTTTGAGCTTTACTTCATTTAACTTATATTCTTTACGAGCTCTTTCAACTTTCCAAGGAGGAATAACTTTTGTAAGATATTGTTCATGTGTCATCCTGCTTTCTGGCTGACGTCTATCTAATTCGATCACTCTAGGAATAAAAACCAAAGATTCTAGAATTCGATCAACTAGCAGTTCTTCAGCTCCCTGTTTTAACATATCCGGTTTAAGTGCTTTTTTCCATTCTTCAAATGTGATGTTTACTTGCTGAGCTTGTTTTGACTTTTCATTGGCCGTAACAGAAATAGCAAAGCTGATTAGAACAGTACTCGCGCCTACTATGATTAGTCGATTGATATTATTCAATATGTTATCTAACAATTTATTCATTTAGTCTGCCTTGTTATCGTGAATTGACGGTGGCATTTGTAAAAAATAGCCATCTTTTATTAAGGCTTGCTTGACTTCAGAAAGTTCCACTCTGGCTAATTTATTCCGTTTACTTAAATTGAGTTGCAGTGAAAATTCTGGTTGTCCAAATAATTTAAGTAATGCTTCTGGAACCACAGAAAAATCATCTTTGTTTACAATATACAGATACATCTGATCTTTGGCTTTGCTGCGATACACGCTGGCTAACATAAATTCATTCTCAATCTACTTAATTAATTTATTACTTAATTTTAAATACTTAATAACGGCTTATTTATTCACAAAAGCTTTGCTTGTTTCATCAACTATTTCGCTTAAAATATTTTTTCGCCATCCTTGCCACTGAGCCGGCATAGAGGTATTGGTCAAAATAGCAAAAGCTAACTTTCTAATCAATCGTTTACTTAACAAAAGAGTGGCTGGAATATGATTGCTTTCTGCCAATTGCTTTACAACTCTTTCGATTTTTGCGGACAAGATTTTTAACTGATTAACATCTCTAGGATTTGGTATCGTTGCGATAGACGTTTTATTATTATTCGACCAGTCATCGATCATTCTTACCCAGTCAGCTCCATAGAGTCTAATAGAGCGCGGGTGAATATTTGAAATTTGTTTAAGTTCACCAATTGATTTAGGTTTCATCTGACACAGGCAAACCAGATCTTGGTCATTAATAATATGGTTTTTAGTTCTATTTTCTTGTCGCGCTTTTTCTTCTCGCCAATAGAATAATTGTTTAAAAAAAGCTAACTCGATTTCATTTAACTTCCATACTTCTTTAGCCTCCCTAAAATCAGGTAAATTATCAACTCGCAAGTAGGTTCCACTACAATATTCTTTACATTCGCTAACAAATAATTTTTTATAAATTTTATCTTGGAGTTGTTGATTGAGTTTTTCAAACAAATAAACTAAATAAAGGACATCTTTGGCAGCATACTCAAATTGCTTGATACTAAGTGGGCGTTTAATCCAGTCAGAAGTCGTCGCCTGTTTATCCAAAATATTTCCCGTTTCAGCTTCTACCAACTTGGAATAACCAATGGAGAGTTCTTTATGCAAAAAACTATAGGCGACTTGAGTATCGAAGAGCCCATTTAAGCGACATTGCCAAGCTGTGTACAGAACTTCTAAATCTTCTTTTGATGAATGCAATATTTTAACAATATTAGGATTTTCAAATACATGCTTAAGTGAATCGGGACAATCGGTCACCAAAGAATCAACTAAATAAATGGCTTTACCATCAAAAATTTGAACCAGTGCGAGTGTCGCATAATAGGTTGTACGACGTTCAAACTCTGTATCTATCGCCAAGCAATCTTCATTAAGCCATGACTTGGCGATAACTTCGAATTTATCAATATTATCGATAAAATAAACAGGAACTTTTTTCGTTGATTGAATATCATCGTTCAGACAATAATCAATTTCCATTAACGGATTAATCTCTAAGCTCCCTTCGCAAAATTTTACCAACATTTGATTTTGGTAATTCTTTAATAAAACTAACCGCTTTAGGTACTTTATAGCCGGTCAGATTTTCTTTACAGTAAGCGATTAACTCTTCTTGCGTTAAAGATTGGTCCTTTTTAACCACAAATATCTTAACCACTTCACCACTTGCTTCGCTCGGGATGCCAACCGCACCAACTTCTAGAACTTTTTCATGAGAAGCTACAACGTCTTCAATCTCGTTAGGATAAACATTAAAACCTGATACCAAAATCATATCTTTTTTACGATCAACAATTTTGAAGAAACCTTTTTCATCCATCACTGCAACATCGCCAGAGGTAAACCATCCACCTGGTTTAATAACTTCCGCTGTTTCTTCTGGTCGATCTAAATATCCTCTCATAACTTGAGGTCCTCGGATCCAAAGCTCGCCTGGCTCACCTTGGGGCAATTCATTACCTTCGTCATCCCTAATTGAAACTTCCGTCGAACTTAAAGGTAAACCAATACTAGCGTTATAGGATGTTAAGTTGGTTGGGTTCATACAAACGCCGGGAGAAGTTTCAGTTAATCCATAAGCCTCTAACAAGGTCACGCCTGTGACATCACTCCATTCTTTGGCGACAGACTCCTGCACTGCCATTCCACCACCAAGTGCCATTTTAAGATGACTAAAATCTAGATTTTTAAAACTTGGCGTATTCAGTAAACCATTAAACAAGGTATTTACCCCCGTTATCGCGGTAAATTGATGTTTACCAAGCTCTTTGACAAATCCCGGCATATCTCGCGGATTGGTTATCAAGACATTCTTTCCACCAAGCCTAACAAAAACCATACAATTCGCCGTTAAGGAAAAAATATGATAAAGCGGTAAAGCGGTAATAATAATTTCTTTACCTTCTTCAATGATATTCCCCAACCAAGCCCCTGATTGCATAAGGTTTGCAACCATATTTCGATGAGTTAATACTGCACCTTTAGCAACACCGGTAGTACCGCCGGTATATTGTAGAAAAGCAATATCATTTTGAGTTAAAGTCACCGGCTCTAAAGTTAATTTGGCTCCAGCTTTCATTACCGATTTGTAAGAAATCGCATTAGCAAGATGGTAAGCCGGAACCATTTTTTTGACCCGCTTTACCAGAAAATTAACAACGCTGGATTTAAATCCATGAAGCCCATCACCTAACTCCGTTACAATCACATGCTTAAGCGTCGTTTCTTTAACCACTTCTTCAAGTGTTTTAGCGAAATTGGCGACAATTAAGATAGCATCTGCACTAGAATCATTAAGCTGGTGTTTAAGTTCTCTTGCGGTATAAAGCGGATTAACATTGACGATACTTAACCCCGCTTTCATCGCACCAAAAATAGCCACTGGATATTGAAGTAGATTTGGCATCATTAATGCCAAACGATCACCTGCTTTTAACCCAAGTTCTTGTTGTAAATAAGCGGCAAAATCAGTCACTTTTTGATTGAGTTCTCGATAGCTATAAACCGTTCCCATATTTTCAAATGCCGGGTTATCCGTATATTTTTCAACACTTTCGTCAAAAATCTCAATAAGTGATTGATAAGCGTCAGGATTAATTTCCTCAGGAACTCCCTCAGGATATGAATTTAACCAGATTTTTTGCATTTTTATTATTCTCCTAGCCTCCCCCTAATAACAAATCATGGGGCTTATAATTGTTCAGTCCAGTAATTTTGTTGACTTCAGCACTTTTGGTCAGTTCAGAGAGAGTATACTAAAGACTCAAAGGTCAGCCTATAGCTAGAGAGAGGATTTGAGAAAATCTTTAATCAGCTTTGCAATTTTATCAGGGATTTCAAGGTGTAAATGATGTCCACCGGGCATTATGTTAACTTGAAGTTGCTTAACGAGAGGTTTTCGCTGCTGAATATATTCAGCTTCTGGTGAATTTAGCAAACCAGATTCCGCTTCAATCATTAAGATCTGTGATTCGATATTGGGTAGAATATTTCTCATTTGGTCTTCCGAAAGACGTAATGTTGAAGGGATTCTCAAACGAGAGTCTGCTCGCCATGTATAACCACCATCTACATTCGTTAATGCTCTCTCAACCAGTGGCTGAATCATTTTTGGTTCAATCTCAGAAACCTCAGCTCTTGCCGTTAGAGCCTGCTGAAAAGTCTTATAAACTGGTTTACGCTTATCCTTTAAGGCGCGACGTTGCGATAAAGCTTTTGTTAAAGTCGAATGAGCCTCTTGCGCAGGAGAAGTCACCGGACCTAACGCTTCGATTAAAACTAATTTATCAATCCGAGCAGGTTGAATAGCAGCATAGATGGTCGCAATAGCACCACCCATTGAATGACCGAGCAAATTGACTTTTTCGAATTGAAAATGTTCTATCAGGTCATCAATTAAAAAAAGCCCATCAAGAAAGTGATAAGCTTTGTTTTTACTGAGATGTTCAGAATGGCCATGGCCAGGAAAATCAACCGCAATAACACGAATATTTGACATATGACTCGCTAGCGCTTCAAAGGATGCAAGGTTGTCTAGCCAACCATGAAAAGCTAAAGCAATTATTTTTCCGTCAGGATTCCACTCAGCTACGGCGCAATTAACGCCAGCCAAAGGGAGTCTATATTCAATCATTCAGCCGAGGATTCACTAGTCATGAGGGATCTCTTTTACTTTCTTTATTGCCTTTAAAACCTGACGTTTTGCGTATTTCTGCAAATCTTTAACCTCTTCTTTTAATTGGTCGCCAGGTTCCCTTTTCTCAAAAAAATTACAACAATATTTAGCCGGCATACGGTTCAATGCTATCGCGGCAATATCTTGTATAGATACATCAGAGCTAGGCACATCAACTTCGTCGCCTTGGCTAAGTAAATATATCTGTTCAAATACCACTTCCTCTGCGAGGTTCTCCAGATCATCATGGTAGTACATTTCTTTATACATTAATTATTCCTCTTTATGCGCTAATTTTAAGACTTTAAAAGGCTGCTAATCTTGCTGATTTATTTTCTATTAATTAATGAAAATTGTCACTATGACTTTATTTTAAACTATCTGGCTAAAGCTTAGTTCATTATCCGTCATTTTTGCAAGATATGCGGTAGAATTAACGCTTTATTGTTTAACAACTCGCAATCAGATGAATCAAGCATATCAAGTAATTATTATCGGCGCTGGCGCTGCAGGGCTTATGTGTGCGGCTACAGCTGCAAAACGCGGTAAAAAGGTAATCATTCTTGACCACGCCAACAAAGTTGGCAAAAAGATTTTAATGTCTGGTGGTGGGCGGTGTAATTTTACAAATTATTCCATTCAGGCTGATAACTACATCAGCTCAAACCCTCATTTTTGTAAATCAGCACTCAGCCGTTATAACCAATGGCAATTCATTGAGTTGGTCGACAGTCACCAAATTGAATACTACGATAAAGGCCAAGGCGAATTATTTTGCAAACACTCCTCAAAAGATATTAGAGACATGTTAGTTAACGAGTGTGCCAGATATTCCGCAGAAATCCAGCTTAAGGTAAATATCAATAAAATTAAAAAAGACCAACATCAAAATACTTTCTTAATAGATACATCACAGGGAACATTTAGTTGTGAATCTTTAGTTATTGCAACCGGAGGGCTCTCAATCCCAACTATGGGCGCTTCAAACTTTGGCTATCAATTAGCCGAGCAATTTGGTCACGATATCATTCCAACAATTCCAGCCCTTTCCCCTTTAACCTTTGAAAAAAAATGGCTAGAAAAAGCGCTATCGTTACCGGGAAATTCGTTGTTAGCGGAGGTCAGCTGTAATCAACAAACATTTAAAGACGCCTTACTATTTACTCATAAAGGACTTAGCGGCCCAGCTATTTTGCAGATATCTAGTTATTGGAAGCCTGGAGATTCAATCAGTGTTAATTTGTTGCCAGAAATAAAAGTCAAAGCATGGCTGTTAGAAAACAAACAAAATCGTGGCGAAATACAACTTAAAACACTCCTTTCGACTCAGTTCAGTCAAGCTATTTCTGAATACCTATGTAACCTAATAGGTGTGAACATCAAACTAAAGCAACTTGAAAATACAGAAATTAATAAAATTGAAAAACAGCTCACTCAATGGATTCTTTATCCAGCGGGATATGAAGGTTATCGAGTCGCAGAGGTTACCAAAGGCGGTGTTGAAACAAGCAGTATTTCATCAAAAACCTTCGAATCATCAAAACAAACGGGGTTATATTTTATTGGCGAAGTACTTGACGTGACTGGGCACCTAGGCGGTTATAACTTCCAGTGGGCTTGGTCTTCGGGGCATGCTGCTGGCTGCTATGTTTAAAACAACCAGCTCGTCTAAGGTACGAATCATCTAACGGTAAAGTTAATTACAGGCTTAATTAAGCTGATTCAAGATTAACATGCATCATCTTAGCGAGTAAATCAGCTATCTTGTCTCTCATTTCTCGACGATCAACAATCATGTCAATTGCGCCATGATCAGTTCTACCGGAAATCCTTGATCACGCCGCTGGTGGAATTGATCACAAAATTCAATAATCATAAAAAGCGACAGATTCTACGGGGATGGTCTCTTTCTATTATCAATCAACCATCATAAACCGCTTTAATCATTAATCCAGTGACCCGACCCGTTATCTTTACGGGCTGATAATACAACTGGCAGTTTCGTCAGAATGGAACGGACATTGGATGGCTTTGTCTTTGCCATGGGGTTTTAACTGGTAACCCTGACTTTCCACCAAACGTAATAAACTCACATTCTGCTTGAGTTGTTCAATCAGTTCGTCTTTTAATCGTGCCATGGTGATTTCCCCTAAAACCCTGTCAATACCTAAAACAACAAAATAACTCGCTTGCATAATACGTCATTTTGACGTACTGTCAACGTCGTTATGAAATTGAGGGGGTATGATATGCAAAATAAACAATTGCATGAGATATCGAATATGGCGATCTCACCAGATGAACGCGCCTTTTTTGAAGAGTTAGGAACAAGGATAGCTGAGTTCCGTAAAGTTCAAAAAATCACACAACTCCAAATGGCCGAGATCATTAATGCGTCACAACAGACGGTCAATTCTTATGAGACTGGTCGTAGACGAATACCTGTATCGACATTGCCAATTTTGGCGAAGACTTTTGGGATTTCGATTGATGAGCTGTTAGGCAATGACGATAAAAAAACACGGAGTAAACGAGGACCGGTTTCTATGCTACAACGACAGGTCGAACAGATCTCATTGATGCCAAGAACCAAACAGAAGTTTATTTCAGAAATGCTCGAAGCAATGATCCAACAACAACGCTCAGCTTAAAAGAAGCAGCTAAAACCATCAGACATTAAAAAGCCCCACTGTTTCCAGCGGGGCTATGGGGGCGATCTTTTTCTACTATTAATTAATCAACCATCAAGAATATTAAAATGTGGCAAGGAAAGACCTGTCCCCATTAATTGTTAATCAATAAGAATTAGAAAACTGGCAATTCAAGACACGTCCCCATTCATTCTGAGAATTAAGAAAATAAGCCAAGATATTGTAAAACGCACCTGACCCCCTATGTTTTTGTGGGGATCGGTCAGAGTTGAAACCTTTCTATTTCGGTACCTTTATTGAGGTAAACCAACACATCGTTGGGTAGCCATTTTATATCCCCTAATAAGCCATTAAATAAAAACTCATCTGGCTCTTCAGTAAACAATAACTTTTTAAAAACCTCAGCGCCTTCTTTATTTTTAACTTGTAAATAGCAGTCAAACTTAGAAGATTTATGATGACATACAATTTCGGCAATCAACTTTCTAGTTCTGTTGTTTTTCTTTTTGTGAGTGTATATGTTTATGAAATTATCTTTAATAACCATTTCGTAGGCTGCGCTAAAAGGCTCTTTTGACCAACCGAACTTATCACAAAGCTCTAGCAACGAGTCATAAAGCGTATTCAATAAAAATTTCTTTTTAGAAATTTTATCTAAATCATAAAATTTATTGAAATCAAATGCTTTGTAATACTTAAGTACAGAACTACTTTCTTCTATAGTGTTATCTCTATCATCAGATTCACTTAACTTGATTATAACCCTGTAAATACCATCAGTGTCTATCGGTTGGAAATATCGCTCAAAGTGCGCACAAACACATCGATTAAATAAAGTAAACCTACGAGAATCTTTGAGCTTTAATTTAAACCCCCATAGGTCGAACTCTTTTAGTTTCATACAATTGTTCTCAACGTATTTTCGGTCTTTTATTATCAGGTAAGCTATTCCCTGCTTTTCTCAAACCTTCGACAACTTGTCCTTCCTTTTGGAGTACTGCTGCTCTTCCAGGTGTGTCGCTTTCTAACACCGTTGCTTTATCCCCATCTTTCAGCTGAGAATTCGCCCTACCTGAAGTTCCATTTTTGTTTAATTTTTGACCGCTGACGCCTACCTTTTTGATGTTTCCATCAGTATCTTCAAGCATGTACAAGTGTTGCTTCTTTGTGCTCGCCTTTGAATTTCCATGTGTATTTTTGGTAGATTTCCCTTTTTTACCTGACAGTTTCGATTCAGCATCCTGCTGTAAAAATTCACCTGCTTTATTAGTAGAAGAGCCTTCATCGGTAACAGCTTGCATAACTATCCCGACAATTTGCTGTCCAACTAGCCGCCTAGCCCTCTTTTCAGCTTTGCTTTTAGGTGCCTTCCCATCCGGATCAGTATACTTAAACGGATTATTATTCGCATAGGCATACCGATTGAAACTATGAACATCCCTAAACCCAATCGGATCATTACTATAAAACCGCCCGATAACTGGGTCATAATATCGCGCATTAACTGACCCAATAGCGGTAATCGTAACCGAAACCGATTTTTCCTAGAGACAACAAGAAGTTAAAGAGCAAACGCACCAAGGCAGATCTAATTTACCAATTTTTTGCCCTAGTTGCACTTTTTCTTTTAGTTTTTTGTTTGTGGGGGTTGAGGTTGGGGTTGGCCGAAGGCCAACATGCCCGCTACGACATCCGACCGCCAATTTCCGCTTAGCTGCTACAGAACATAACCAACTTATTTAAAAATAATGAACCCACAACACGCCCCAACCTTTAACTGAGGGTAGGCGGAATTGGCGGGTGGGGGAGGAGCGGGAGAGGTAGAGCGTGTTTCACGGAAAAAGTTTTTGGCACTGCCCTTGCGGCCTTTTTTGCAAGGGTTGTGACAAACAAGTTTTGACAAGAAACACCAGCATTATTGGCCTGTATACACTTTCAACACACTCGGAACTTTCAGAATAAAACAATAAACTATCAATAAAAGAACAAGCCTGAGCGAAGCGAGGCTCATTAGTCTTTTATCTTTAAAGCCTGCAGCGACAACAATGCTTGTTTGATAATTATTGAGGGTAGTTTGGCGCTGGGTTTGCGTTATTTTTGCAAGCACTGTGACACACGGGAGGATTGGGGTTGTGTCGAGCTGTCACGTTGTAGCCGATTATTTGGTTTGCGTTGTTTGCAAACGTAATAAGCGGCGGTGGGATGGCGATCTGAATTCGGTATTCAAGGTTGACGGATATTAATCAACACTCGTCACGGGCTTGGTTTCGCCGGTGACACCCTCTGACTCATCCCCTTTCGATTTCATTTTGGCGGGATGAGTCGCCTCATGAATGGCTTTAAGTTTCTTAATTGATACCTGCGTATAAATTTGGGTGGTGTCTAATTTAGCGTGACCTAATAGCTCCTGGATATATCTAATATCGGCACCATTTTCTAGCATATGGGTTGCCATGGAATGGCGGAATAAATGACAACTACCAGGCTTGTCGATGTTGGCGGCTTTCAGGTAAACCCGCACTTTTCTTGATAGCGCATCCATACTCATCTTGTCGCCATATTGATTGAGGAACAAGGTGTAATCATCGTCACCAATCAATAGCTCTGGCCGTACATCATCTTGATATTTTTTGACCCATGCTAGTGCCCTATCGCCAATCGGAACCACTCGATCTTTGCGGCCTTTGCCTTCGCAAATAAACACCGTTCCCCAAGTGCGATCGATACTGTGCAGTTTCAGGTTCACCACTTCCATTCGGCGTATGCCAGTGCTGTATAACACTTCCATAATAGCTCTGTCACGAATGCCGTAAATGTCATTAAGATCAATCTGACTTAACAGGTTTTCAACTTCTTCCAAGCTTAAAATAGCTCTGGGTAATTTGCGTTGTCGTTTCGGCAGTTGTAATTCACTCGCCGGATTAAACAGGATGTAATGCTCTCTCGTCAGCCAGCGGAAGAAGGATTTTACTGGGGCTAATTTTGAACTTTGGCTGTAGCTGGATAACGGCTCACCATTTTTTTGTCGGTAGTAATATAAGTGCCGTTGGTATTTTCCCAGAATGGGATAAGTGACTAAGCGCGGTTGATCAATCCCTCGATCTAAACACCATTGACTAAACTGCCGTAAGACTGATTTCCAAGTGTGCAAAGTGGCTTTCGTATATTGCTGAACCTGACACCATTCATAGAACCTGAGTAGGTGGGATGCGAAGCTTTCTGGATCATTTAAGTTGCCGACGACCTCTGGTAGTTTGGCGCGGGTCATTGCAAACTTTCCTTTGCCACTACGGCGGTCATTTTTGAGTAGGATGGCTGATTTTTTTGAGTGCTTATAAGTGCGTTATCAACTGTTTGCTTTTCGATATCCTCTAACACCTTGCTACTGTTGGGCTTGAGCTGATTTTTGAGTGACCGACACCCCACCGACTTAGCCCCGACCTGCCCCCGACTTAACCCCGACAACAACGCCTTTTGCCCCGACCGCTTCACATCGTAACCTAAGTTTTCTAAGTTATTTAAACCCAGCAGGAAGCTATCTCCCTGCTCACCTTCGCCTTGCCAGACCAGTTCATACACCAATGCTATGCCGCGACCACCACGGCTTATGAGCAGATATTCCATTTCTTCTAATCGCTGACAATGAACTTTTAATTGAGTATTACCCCAACCAGTAAAGTCTCTGATTTCTCTTCGGCTAAAGCGCACTTCACTGGCGCTAATCTGTTGTTGCTCACTATTTTTTTTTACCAGTTGCTCAATCTGTTTGAGTAAGGCTCTGGTTTGGGGTGGCAGCTCATCTAATGTGCGACCTAACACTTCACCAGCCAACGCATTAGCCACGGCGATGTCATCTAAAGTCGCTTCGATATATTCAATGCCTTGTAGCGTTTTTATTTCCCGCTGATGTTGATGCAGTAGTGCAATGCTATCGATTAAGGTCAGGTATTTTTCATGATCTCGTCTTGCTCTAGTTTGGTTGTCCAGGAAGCTCAGTTGGTCAGCAAATGGATTGACTACCGCCAACGATTTTAATAATCGTTGTGCATTTTGATGAAGGTTGGTGAGGGTTTCTTTTTCAACACCAGCAACTAAACCTTGCAGCGTTCTCCGTTGACGTTGGATATTATGAATGGCCTGAGTTTGCTCTCTCGATTCATTCACCGCCAGCACTAAACAGCGGTTCATTAACTCTTCATCTAAATCAATGGCGGTGGAAGTCATAAACAACATCACTGGCCCTTCGAGCCGATACTCCTGAGTTTCTAAATTTCCGGTGGTGGCATTTTTACCCGTGGTGGCAATGCTAATTTCGGCCTCACTTTGTAATAACTTCAAGGCATAACTCGCATTGCTTGCACCTTCCTCTTCGCTGATTGCGAGAATTTTATGTTTAAGATTGGTGGTGCTCATATAATAAAGACTCTGGCCGGTCATCGCCGAATATTGCACTCGCTCTTCCTCCGGCATAAAACGTAATACCGCATCCATTAAACTGGATTTTCCGGCAGCACTGGAACTTTGGATCATCACTGCCAATGGCCGCGTTAATTTGCGTGACAGACTCGCCAGATAACCGGTTAAGGTATTCACTCGCTCACCAACCACGCCGCAAACTTCGAAGTCGGCAACGATGCGGCTAAGGAGATTAGGATCTTGTAACAAGCTTAACGCGACTTCTTTATCTTCTTCACTAATAACCACTTCAGTATTTTTTGTTTCCAGAGCTTCTTCTAATTGAGTGGCTTGGATGTCTTCCAGTTTTAATAATAGTTTGCCAAGATCGGCTTTAATGAGTTGAGCATTAACGCCCAACTCAACGCCTGCCTGTTTGATAAATCCGAATCGGGCTTTACTTGAATAGAGATCTAGCGTATCAACATGGAACGCTTCCTTTTGTTTGACCAGTAAGTTTATCTTTAGCTGCTCTAGCCCCATGTTTTTCTCTAACCCGCGCACTCGATAGCAACGCTCGGCTAAGGTAATATTAATTTCCTGCTCGGTAATTTCAGCATCAATTGATAAACTTGGAGCTTCAGGCACCGGCGAGACATTGGTTTTAACAGCGGCTTTCGATGGTGCGTTTTTATTTTCTGAAACGGATTTTTTTTGAGATGCCGCGCTAGCTGGTGGCTCTTGTAATTGAGTCAGCAAGGAAGCGGCGTGGACAATCGTTTTATCAGACTTTTTACCATCAACACTCATCCATTTTGCTTGACGTAATATCAGACTTAAACTCTTTACCACTCCAGCGCGTCCTGCGCTCGCGGCACTTGTACTTCCTTGTACATCGTGTGCTGGACTCACCTGACAAGCATAACTGTTAATATCCATGCTCTTTGGCACTTCAACTCTGAACAACTCGAAGCCTTGTGGAATTAATTTTTCAGCCAGTTTTTGTGCCGCTAAGTTACCAGCAGTATCATTATCATAAGCGACTAAAACCGTTTTAATATTGAAGCTTTTAAACAGCGTTAAATGCTCATCAGTCAAACCGTTTGTACCGTAACTTGATGTGACATTGGTAAATCCATGCCGCCAGAATGTCATCGCATCAATCAAGGCTTCGCACAGGATAACGACTTTATTCGGTTCAGTCAGCTGGCTTTGCTCTTTCAGCCCTTGCGCATTCCAGACACCTTGATGAGCACCCGGCAAATACAAATGTTGAGCCGTACCTTTTCTTAATTTTGAACCGAGAATTTTGCGGCCATAAACTTCAAGGATACCGCCAGCCTCATCGACAACCGGAACGACCAGCGAACCGTTAAAGTGCTCGTGCCCTGATTGCCGCAATATCCCAATTTCCTGTAACTGGCCGCGTAACTCCTTTCCGGCTTTGCGATTCTTTTCTGGCAGGTGATAACCTAAAGTTCGGTTAGCAAACCCTAACTTAAAACGCTCAATCAGCTTAGGACAATAATGAACCTGCCTCATTGTAATATCGATTTTAGACAAAAACTTTCGATAATAATAAGTAAACTGAGAGTATGAATAAGCATCTTTGGGATTTAACTGACAATATTCATCCCACAGTTGAATAAGTGTTTGATGCTTGGCCTGCAGTTGTTTATGGATCGATACCCAACAAGGCATTCGTTTATCATCAGAGAATGATTTTTTTGAGTGAAAGTTTTTCTCTAATTGAAGATCATCAACTTTTTTTAGAAACTCCCAGTTAAGATTTTGTTCAACAGCTGTTTGTCGATATTTCTTTACTGTATTAATTGATGTACAGGCTAACTCCGCTATTTTTCGATTTGAAAAGTTAGTCGTAAAAGAAAGTCTTAATGTTTCTCTTAAATTTTGTGTGCTTATAGGCATGATAGATCTCTCTATTTTGAGCAGCTCTCAATGATGAATTAATTCGCTGAAAGCATTAAAATAAGTAAAATTGAGGCAATACTCAGCGACAAGTTAACTTAACGTCACTTGACAAATGAAGCTGAGAGATCGATACTGAATGGGTCGAGAGGGTCATTTCACGACTGATTCAGAGAAACCTATTGGAGTCCAACCTCCTTTAGGTTTTTTGGTTTTTATGCCTCGCGTTTTTAGATTAAAAAGTAATTAACTCACATCATCACCTCCTTTATTGATATTCAATACCGCAAGAAATCTTTGAGACGCTAAGTAGACAGCAACGTCCTTCGTTAATGCATATTTACCGCGACGATGTTTTAAAGGAAACAAAGGAACAGGAACCGTTTTTCTAACAATCGATTGCCTAAAAGCGTCTTTCGAAACATAGCCAAGTGCTTGATATAAACTTTGACCGGATAATAACGGTCCATAAAGCTTTAATAGATCGTTTTCTAATAGTCTCGCTAATCTGGCAATTTCATCAACTTTATTTTTATCATTCATTTAACGATCCGTTTGAAACAGAGTGTGACACACTTTATTTTATCAATTATTTGAGCTATACCGTTATTGTTAGCTTTATTGTATTCAGGACAAGGTTTTTGTAAATTTTTTCTTAATTTCTAATAAGTTAATCTGTCCCACACCATAGACCTGGGACAAGCGAGTTTAAAATATGAGATATAGATCCGAACATCATCGATATATAAGATCGATAGCTACTATCAATTGGTTGTTGTACGTTCAAGAACAAATGAACAACATTTCCTTGGGCGAAGTTCAACGTCATTTTAGTATGAAATCTTATGATAAAGAGAATCCTTTTTGGCCAAACTGCTCGGGAAAACTGTATAAAAATATGCGTGGTATTCCTGTTTGCAACAATCAACTAATCGATAACATTGAAAAAGAAATTAAGGGATCTAAACGGCTACTTAAGCACCCTCTTTGGAAGGTTTTAGAAACTCCTAGAATGACGCTAAACTCAGTACATAATCTAATGAAAGAACTATCACCCAATATTGTTAATCGACTATTTAAAGAAGATGCTCTCACTGGAAATATAATTCGCAAACAACTGACGAGAAAAGACCAAATAACGAGAATAGCAATGATGAATAACTTAGATGCGCTTGCTTGTCTTTTATTATTCGTCCGAGAGTCCGAACTTTTAAATGAGTCTGCCTCTTATATTCAAGCAAAATGGGGGGTGGATTTTTTATTAAAGCGATTCCTTGCGATTTATCCTTATAGCTCAATCATGGATGATATCTATGAAATCGTATATCAATCATTTATTGATATAAATAACCCTCTACCAATCACAATGTTTAATAGATGGGTCATAGAATTTCCAGAATATTTTGAATGTCCAAAGAAACAACCTCAGCTATATTTTGTTGTAGATTCAGTCAAAACGATTTTATATTATGCGGAACTTAGAGGTTTCGTTTCTCAAGATAAAATGGAGCAACTAAACTTCTTATTCTGGGTTCAGAATTTTTGCAATAGTAAGGAAATCGTGTATTCACTAATAAAATTAGAACATACATTTCAGTATGATGAGAACAATCCATTAACCCCAGAACCATTGATAAAACTAATGAATATGATCAATGGGGATAGCAGACAATACATCAAAACGGATAGATTTTTGTGATGCTATAAATAATCTGATCAGTTTCGCCAGCAAGCTGATCAGTTAATACCAGTAGAGATGATCAACTCAAAACAGCAGGGGTGATCAAAAACACCGGTCTCCACACTTGTGGGGACTGCTCCAACTTGATCACCCTGCTGGACAAAACTGATCGCTTCTACCGGAATCCCTTGATCACCCTGCTGGTGGAATTGATCAAAAAAGCTCATTCATTGTGAGTTGAGCTTTGAAGGGCACATATTCTATAAACAAACAATAATATTAAAAGTCGTCCAATTTATTGTAAAATAGTATAACCTATTCTAATTTTTATAGAATCAAATTAGATATAGATTATATCAATATTATCAGTAATTATTTCTACTTCACCCCAGTCTCCAATTAAAGTGATTTTATTCTGATTTTTAGTAAAAGAATCAATATTACCCAAATCAGTTTCTTTATTTTTATCGATAAATTTCTTTAAGTGTTTATTTATCCATTCGATAGATTGACAGTTACTAAAAATTATTCTGCCTTTTTTATAACAATATTTTTCATTATCATTAGGCTCCGAATAAAAAGGATGTTCTTCATTCAGAACTAAATCTAGGATGAAAGTAATAGTGTCCTTTGTCTCGCTAATACTGAGAACAAATGAGTCCTCTAAATACAAGTTTTCGAAGCCTTTTAAATTATAATATTTTTTCATGTTTTATAAGTCATTCTTTATTGGTGTATGGTTTTCTGGACTCTTGCGGGAAACAGGCTTTCCTTCTGGACTTACCCGTTGTCCCTTGGAGTCCTTTAATTCTACATGAGGCCTATTACTACCTGGCGCCCGGTCACTACCATTTTTAATGGTAACCCTATCAGTACCCTTTTCATCTTTCATTTTCAAAGGTCCATCTTTTGTTTTAGAACGTTTCAACCCTAGTTTTTCAGACTTTTTTACTATATCACTAGCTTTAGTTGTACCATCCTTCTTAATCATTTTACCAATTTCTTTTCCTCTTTTTATATTTTTTGACGCTTTATGCATTTTGTAAGCTTTATGGGCAACTTTTGCTGTTACGACTAAAGCTACACAAATACCTAAACACGGTGATTTACCATCTGGGTCGGTATATTTGTAGGGATTATTAAACGCATAAGCGTATCTATTGAACCCTTGAACTTTGCCTTCAGATAAAAATGCCAAAGCCCCCTTAGGATCATTCGAATAAAACCGCCCAATGACTGGATCATAATATCGCGCCTGCATATAACTCAACCCTAAGTCAGCATCAAACTTATGACCCGTATAGCCTACATCATCTTTTGGCACTTCAATACTTTCACCAAATGGTTGATAATGCATTCGTGCGGTAACCGTTCCTGAGCCATTGGTTTCGGCCGCCGGACTACCCAAATAATCGGTATGAATATAACTTACCACAAAGCCTTTTTTCTTCGCGACGAGTTTATTGCCTAAGTGGTAATAATCGGTATGAACACCGTTAACATTGCGATAAACCAACTTCCCTGCACGAGAATACATCGAATAGCTTGTCCCTTGGCTATCCACCTGCTTAACTCGTTTATTATGTCCATCATAAACATAGGTACCTACCGAAGAGCTGACCATTTGATTAGCCGTGTTGTAGCCAAAGATATGATTACCATTGCTGGTCACATTACCCTTATCATCATAACCAAAGGTTTTTGATTGATAACCCGATACAGAGGTCAATTGCTTGCTGCCATTGTAAAAATAATTGAGGGTTTTACTGCCAATTTTGTAATAGGTAATATTTCCCATGGTGTCGTAATTCACATCGCCAGTGCCTGAATAACTTTGAGTGATGACGTCGAGGCGATCTAAACCATCATAGGTTGCCTTGAAATCATAATTAGGTAAACCCTTAACGATTACTCTATCGTCCCAGAATGTCAGGTTGTTGTTTGCATCGTAGGTGAAAGAGTGGTCGATAGCATAGCTGTAATTATATCCGCCAGGAGGAACAACATTTATGCCAACTTCAGATGTAGAGACTGAACATAATTCACAAACGGGTGGGGGCAGGCACTTGAAGCAAGGAGTATCTTCGATGATAAGCCTATCGTAAGTTGTTGCTGGCATCCCAGAAGAATACTGCGTCATTTTATAAGAATAACCATTACTGTATTGATGGGTTTTAATTGCACCACTGGCATGATAACTTGCATTGGTCGCATAATTACCAACACGATTTGGTTGTCCGAGTGCATTCGGCTCATAGTCCACAGTCGCGTTACTGGGATAAACCATGCTACTTAAATTTCCAATATCGTTGTAAACGTAATCCAATACATGATCTTGTGAATCCACATTTAAGGTTTCTTTTTCTAATAACTGCGCACTGTTATATTCATAAGAGGTAGTGACATCACCAGCAATTAAGGCTGTTAACTGACTATTTTTATCATAAACATAGGTTTGGTTAGGACTCCCATCAGAAAAAGTGACCGTTTTAACGTTGCCTAAATTATCATAAACATAAGTGGCTTTATCGCTTGCCGTAACAGATGTATCACAACTGGCAGTGCTACTAGAAATTGAATTACCTTGTGCCGACCAAGTTACCTGATTCAGCGCGTTATATGCCATAGCGGTATTACCCACGTCAGGTCGGGTGGTTTTGCATAAGTTTTGATAACTATCATAGACTCGGTGTTCAGTCAGCCCCCCTTGTAGGACTGAGGTCATGTTTCCATAAATATTATAAACCATAGTGGTGTTGGTACTATGAGGCGCAGCAATGTAGGTTGCTTGCTGTTGGCTCGGTGAGCCGTAAGCCAGATAGGTGGTGGTTGTGACATTCCCTTTATTGTCGTTGACCTGAACTCGGTTATCGCTGAGATAAGTGTAATCAATCGTTCCCGAAGTCGTGTTGTTATCAACGGTTTTAACCCGTCCAAGCCCATCATATTCCGTAATATTCCCGTAGAAAGTTCCCGAATTTAGCCATGGATTACTTTGGTAGGTTGGACGGTTAACCCAATCATAATCTGTCCGCACATAACGCTCAGTCGTCCATTTTGTTTTATCCCATTCTTTTGTTAAGCGCGCTCTTAGTAAACTATCGAAATAAGTCACCTTTTCATAATTACCCCGAGTAATGGTTTGCTTAAGCATATCGGAATAAACGTAACTAAGACCTTCATTGCTCGTTGTGGTGGTATAGGTGATGTTTGTGTTCAGCCAGCGCGTATCGCACGGGTCGATTAGAGTTAACCTTCCAATACTGCTATAACCATAATTGGTACAGTTACCCATAAAGTCAGTTGTTTTTGTCACCCAGCCATTATCATCAACAGACAGGTAAGCATATTGACTTGCCGTACTTAAAGACTGAGGCGTACGGATGGTTTGCGCTTTCCCGCGTTTGTAATTTGAAAAATAAATCCAGCGATTAATGCCGTTGTAATCAACTTTATTGGGTAAACCTGCTTGAGTACCGCTGGTATGGTAACTCGTATTTCGTTTGTACCATCGCCCAAATTCATAGTGGTAGTTGGGTAACGACTTATAGCTTCCCGTTGCGCTGTGATAAGTGGTTTTAGCGACCTCTTGATAAGTACTACCGTTGGATGACACTTGTGTGATGGTTGGTAAACCGATTAGTCTATTGGTTAAATCGTGTAGGTAGAATTGCTTGGTGTAGCGTTTTTTACCGTTAAAATTGTTATATTCATATGTGGTTTGCGGATAGTCATAAATATCAAACCCGCTGTAGGTAGTGGTGTAGGTATCTGTTATACCAATCAGGTCTCCGACTTTTTTGGTCATTCGTTGACTACGTGATGCAGACTCACCTTTAAGAATATCTGCCTCCGTCCAAGAATCTAGGGAGTTTTGAATACCAACAAACATTTTTGGAGAACCATGATAAAAGCCATCTGAATATTGATAAGAGTCTCTCTTTTTTAAAATTCCAAGATTGTTATAAGTCTCACTGTATTATATAAAAATCTCGGCCGCAAGCGGGCCGAGTTTTAAAACAACTCCAACTGGTTAGCTGGTTTTTCTTTACTATTCAGAACAACTAACTGGTTCTGAACGTACTTCCTGATCGTTTTCTCATCAGCA
>Ga0316204_10005161_pt1 | contig 22080 bp, 12 predicted proteins | sample 6monrhotite_MG_2_FD_205661 | JGI IMG/M metagenome (GOLD analysis project Ga0316204, IMG submission 205661) | Microbial mat bacterial communities from mineral coupon in-situ incubated in ocean water Damariscotta River, Maine, United States -... | ecosystem: Environmental > Aquatic > Marine >... | reverse complement strand
CTCTCAGGCAAGTCTCCTCGTCGCAAGCTCCTCGTCGTCGCCTTCACACCCCTGTGCAGTGACTCTCGGGTCGTCTGGCATGCCCACTTGGGTTTGCATCCATTGCGAAACCTGGCCGGTTTTACAGCGTTGGATGGCTGAACAACAACAGCTCGTCTCCGTCGAAAACCGTCCACGTGTTCGCAAGGTCTTGCCTCCTGATGTCGCCTTGCGGCGAGGCATCTGACGTCGCAACACCCTCTAGTGTGAGACGCTGGGACGTCGCGTTCCTCAGAGGGTCCTCTTCGCAGTTGGCGCGCGCCATGCGGCGCGTTTGGGCGGAAGATGAGGACTTGATGAGAGGCTGGGGATGCGGCGCGTTTGGGCGGAAGATGAGGACTTAGTGAGAGGCTGGGGATTCGGTGCAGTTGTCGCCGCTTGAAGTTGCTCGTCGCCGCTCTGGAAGATGGGAACTTTGGGATGGGACGGGATGAGCCGCACAGGTACGCATTCGCGATAGGGCAGCCCAACCAACGGACTGCGAGCACAGCCGGGCGCCGGGCTTGCTCCTGGTGTCGCGCTGCAGTTCGTTGCTGAGGTCTCGACCTGGTTGTCCCTCGTGCGGTGCTCGCGGCCCGCCGTGGAGGCTGCGCTCACCAGCAGAACTCGCTGTCCCGAACCTCGACCTCCTTGGAGTCATCCCCCTCGACCTCCGCGAGGGTGGTCGCGTCGCCGCCGTACTCGATCCGCAGGTCTCCATCCAGCTCGAAGACTTCGCCGCTGATGTCATCGTTGAGCGCGAACCCGAGGGTGTCCGGGATGTCCACCCAGTCCCCCGACGGGAGGGAGAGCGAGCCGGACCAGTCCTCGTCGCTCCAGGTGTCCACGTCCCCGGCGTCGCTGCTGTAGGCGGCGTAGACCTCGAAGCCCACCAGCGTGATCGTCTCGTCGCTGTTGTTTCGGGCTTCACACTCGAAGTCGACCCACAACAGACCGACCGTGTAGCAGTCGAAGTCGGTCTCCCAGCATCGGAAGTCGACGTCCGCGCAGGTCGCGCTGTCGGTGTCCTCCAGGCAGTCCTCGGCGCACGCCTCCTTCAGATCCTCCGTCTCTCCGCAGGAGTCGACCCAGTAGACATCTCCGGCGGAGCATGTCGTGGCGGCGCGGCTCTCACAGCTCTCCTCGTCCTCCGGCTCGTCGTCGTCGTCGTCGTCGTCATCAGGCTCGTCGTCGGGCTCGTCATCATCGGGCTCGTCGTCAGGCTCGTCGTTGGGCTCGTCTCCGTCCGTCCCGTCGGGCTCGTCCGCATCGTCCTCGTCGGTGCTCTCATCGCGCCCGCCGGGGAACCAGGAGGGACGCCCCGTCGAGCCATCATCCGTAGCCCACACACACTCCCCGTCGGCGTCGAGCGTGCTCCCGTCAGGGCAGGTCTCCTGCTGACAGGCGGGCAAGAGGGCGATGAAGAGCAGACTTGAGATGGGCGACATTGGGGCCTCCAGGGCGGCGGTACACCCTGAAGAGGCAGCGGCGTGCTCTTCCCCAATTGGCTCATGGTGGCGCGCCGCTGTCACGGCTGCCTCGCGTCGCAGGCAGTCTGCTCAGTTGCCGAGCACCCAGACGTCGTCGATGACCCAGCCGATGCCGGTGTTGTTGTTCTCGTCGACTGAGTCGAAGGAGAACCGGAACACGATGCGCTGGCCCTCGTAGGGCTCCAGGTCGGCGTAGGCGAGGTCGAAGTCGCCGGAGACGCCCTCCTTGGACCAGACCACCTTGAAGTCCTCGTAGCCGCCGGCCTCGGTGGCCACCTCGAGCACCGCCTGGTCGACGCCGTCGCCCTCCTCGACGTCCATCACCTGCTCCCAGAGCATGGCGGGGGCGTAGAGATCCGCGAGGTCGACGATGGGGCTGATGAGGTCACAGGTGACCCGCTCGCCGGTGTCGTAGTCGAGGGTGTCGGGGTTGTGGCAGGCGAAGCTGTGGACCGGGCTGGCGGCGACCGCGTCGGTCAGGTGGAACAGGCCCTTGGCGGTCCAGTCCTCCGTGTCGGACTCGAAGTCGAAGTACTGCTCGCCGACCTTCACCTCGACGTCCTCGGCCTCGATGGTGAAGTCGATCACGTTGGACATCGAGGAGATGTTTCCGCTCTCGTCCTCGATCTTGACGGCCACGTAGTAGGTCGTGCCCTCGACGATCGCGTCCAGCTCGGCGGACTCCACGGCGCCCGGCGACTGGGGGTCGGCCACGGTGACGCGGTCGGCCTCGTAGAAGCTGTCGTCGGTGATGGGGGCGGTGGAGACCCGGAGGTCGTAGGCCGTGGCGAGGCCCTCCTTGCCGTCGTCGCCGGTGGCGGTCCAGCGCAGGGTGACCTTGCCCTCGACCGTCGAGTCCAGCGCGAGGTCGCTGATGGCGGCGGGGGCGGTGTAGTCCGAGGAGGAGGCGCCGCCGAAGGTGATGCCGGAGTAGAGGCGGCGGAAGTCGGGGATGGTGAGGTCGAAGATGCCGTCATCCTCGCCGTTGCCCGCCGGCTCCACGGAGCCCCAGGGGTTGCGCAGGGTGACGGTGGGGCCGTCCTCGCCGCCTTCCTTGGTGCCGAGCACGCTGTAGGCGTGCCAGGCGTAGACGCCCGTGCCCGAGTAGTCGACGTCGTCGTCCTCACCGAAGGTGCCGGCGACGACGGGCTTGTTCTTCTCGATGGACTCGTTGATGCCGTCGATGAGCGAGCTGTCCGAGAGGTAGGAGACGGTGCGGTAGGTGGCGGTGGCGCCCGTGAGGGCCTGCATCACGTCGCCGGCGTAGCCGCCGTTGCCGATCTTCTCGTAGTCGGTGTGCCACTTGGCGTAGGCCTTCTCGATCAGGCTGATGGCCCACTCCTCGCCGGAGGCGGTGGTGTCCATGCTGCGGGCGTAGAGCACCTTGCCGCTCTTGCGCATCAGCTCGGCGTCCACCTCGATGTCCTGGGGGTCGCCCCAGGCGTCGTAGAAGCGGACGGCGAACTTCGTGACCGCGCCGTTCTCGTCCTTGATCTCGCGGATGACGCCGTCGCGGACGTAGCGATCGTTGTCGACGTAGAGCACGGCCGAGAGGGCGGCGACGAGGTAGCAGTCGCCGATGGCGCCCTGCTCGACGTCGGTGTAGTCGATGTCGCCCTCTTCCAGGTCGAAGAGGTCACCGAGGCCGGCCTCGTAGGGGTAGGCGTCGGGGTTGTCCCGGTGCTTGATGAGCCCCAGCGGATCCTCGAGATCCTCCATGGCGCTCAGGTCGGTCTTCATGCGCCAGGCGTCGGGGGCCATGCGGCCGCCGCGCAGGTCGTAGTCCTCGCCGTTGATGACGATGCCCGGGATGAAGCGGGCCTCGGGGATGACCGGGGGGGCGTCGACCACCACATCGCCCAGGCGGAGCTGGGTCATGCTGGGGCGGTAGAGATCCAGGGCCGCCTCGTCGCCGCGGCAGGCGGCGGTGAAGAGGAGGGTGGGGACGACCAGGAGGATGGGCGCGCGCTTCATTGAAGTCTCCGTTGGGGCTGGGAGATATGGCGCGCTGTATAACCGCCGCCGTACGTCCGTCACGCGCTTTCTCGCTGGAAGATTCAGGGTTAAAATCCCCCTGGACACTCCTCGGGGGCTTCATGGGCTGGTCAAGCAATCTCTTGCTGCTCACGGTCTTGTTGCCCACGACGGCGCGGGCGGATGTGGGCGAGGAGTGGGGCGGCCTGGTTGTCACCCTGATCAACACCGTCGGCATGCGCTGCGGGCCGGCCTCGAACATCATCGAGCGGGCTGACCCCGGCTGGCGCTGCGAGCTCGTCGGGCCGGACAACGCGCTCCGTTTTGCGCCCGCCTGCGTCGAGGCCCTCAACCTGAGCTGCGTCGACGTCGGCGGCTTCGACGAGGACGGCGACGGCTTCACCATCGATGACGGAGACTGCGACGACGGCGACGACGCCGTGTTCCCTGGAGCGCTGGAGGTCTGCGGTGACGGCCTCGACACCGACTGCGACGGCGCGGCGGATGACACGTCGTGCAGCGCGCTGCTCACGGACGCGGGCGTCAAGCTGCTGGGGGAGACAGAGGACGCCTTCGCCAGCATCTCGGTGTGCGATGTGGGGGACGTGGACGGCGACGGTGATCGGGAGATCGCCATCGGCGCGCATGGGGATGACAACACCAACGGCAACGCGGCGGGCTCGGTCTATCTGCTGACCGCGGAGACCGCTAGCGCGCTGACCGGTGAGGTCAGCCTGTCCGAGGCGGACGTGAAGATCCTGGGCGAGCGCTCTCGCGGCCTCGGCATCGCGGTCGCGGCGGCCGGCGACGTCGACGGCGACGGGCTGGCGGATCTGCTGCTGACCGCTGAGGATGACGGCAGCTCCAACATCGCGGGGATGATCTATGTCGTCCTGGGCGCGGACCTCGCGGGGGCCAGCGGAGAGGTCGAGGTCTCGGATGCCTACCGGGCGTTCATCGGAGAGGCCGTCGAGGACATCGCTGGCGAGGCGCTGAGCACCGCGGGAGATCTCGACGGTGATGGTCTGTCCGAGCTGATCATCGGGAGCTCTCGTGACTTCGGAACGGCCTACGCCTCCGGCGCCGCGCACCTGGTCTACGGCGCGAGCCTGGCGGGGCTGTCCTCGACGGCGTCGCTCGCGGACACCGACGTGAAGTTCCTCGGCCTCGAAGTCCAGTCCAGGGCGGGGGGCTCGGTCAGCGGCGGCGGTGACGTCGACGGTGACGGCATCGCGGATCTGCTCATCGGGGGTGAGGATCCAGGCCTGGAGGTCCACGCGGCGTTTCTGTTGTCGGGTGAGACCGCCGCCGCGGCGTCTGGAGAGACCAGCCTGTCGGTCGCGGACACGATGTTTCGTCACGAGGTGGACGGGTACGCCAGCAACGTCAACCTCGAGGGCGATCTCAACGGTGACGGCTTCAACGACATGATCTTCGGCGTCTTCCCCTTCTCCGGGCCCGGCGTGGTCGCGGTCGTGCTGGGGAGCAGCTCGGCGTTCGATGAGGCCGAGGTCGACCTCGGCGACGCGGACATCCTCTTCGTGGGCGAGGAGAACGTGGACGGGGTGGGGTTCGCCGTCGATTCGGGCGGGGACGTGGACGGCGATGGCATCCACGACCTGCTGATCGGCGCGTTCGGCGCTTCAGATGTCGAGGTGTCGGCCGGCGGCGGCTACCTCGTCTACGGCGGGGAGCTCCCCTCGGGTGAGTACTCGCTCTCGGAGATCGAGGAGACGTTCCACGGAGAGGTGCGCCAGAGCAACGCTGGATACACGGTCAGCCTGACGGGGGATCTGGACGGCGACGGCGGGGCTGAGATGCTGTTCGGCGCGCCGTGGGATGCGACCATCGGGCGTCAGGCAGGCGCCGCGTACCTGGTGTGGAGCGCTGGGCCCTGACCCTCGCCGCGTTCCCGTCCATCGCGTTGGATCGGTGAAGGATGGCGTGAGCCCCGTATGGCTGTACCCCTCTGAGCAGTACCTCGGAGGACCGGATGCGACGCGCCTTTATCCTGACCCTGACCCTGACGCTGGCGGCCTGCGGCAAGTCCGGCGACGACACATCGACCGATGACACCGGCGCCACCGATGACACAGGGACTGGCGACGACACGGCGACCACCGGTGGGGGCACGGGGGACACAGGGGACACGTCGCTCACGGACGATACGGGGGTGACCGATGACACCGGTACCGCGGCCCCGGCTGACGGGGATGGCGACGGCTACGACAGCGATGTGGACTGTGATGACAGCGACCCGGGCGTGTTCCCTGGCGCGCCTGAGATCTGCGGCGACGGCGTCGACTCGGACTGTGACGACAACCCCTCACCGCCGGGGGGCTGCGACCACGAGAGCGCGGACTTCCAGCGCTTCCTGGGCGTCGCCGCGGATGACGGCGCGGGCTACGCGGTCGCCAGCGATGATCTGGACGGCGACGGCGTCGGGGACGTTGTCATCACCGCCCCCTACGTGGACACGACGGACGCCTACAGCGCGGGCGCGGCGTATGTCATCAGCGGCGCGCGGGCGGCGTCAGGCGACCTCTCGCTGGCGGACGCCGACGTCACCCTGACTGGTGTGACGGCCAGCTACTACCTGGGCTCCTCAGCGGGGGCGGGGGATCTGGACGGCGACGGTCAGGCGGACCTCGCGGTCGCCGCGGGCTTCGCCGGGGACAGCGTCGGCGGTGAGGTCTATGTGTGGTCCGGGCCCCTGTCGGGTGACTACGCCCCCTCAGATGCGACGGCGGTCCTCGTGGGTGAGAGTGGGGCCGCCGCGGGTTGGGCCATGGACACCTCGGATGTCGACGGGGACGGCGTCAGCGATCTGCTGATCGGCGCACACTCGCAGAACAACACGGCCGGGGTGGCCTACCTCGTGCTGGGGCCCGTCAGCGGAACCGCCAGCCTGGGGGACGCCGACGTGCGGCTGCGGGGCTCGGACAGGGGCGACTATCTGGGGGTGGCGCTGGCCGTGGTGGGTGATCTGGATGGTGATGGGCTCCAGGAGGTCGGCGTCAGCTCCTCGTATGCGGACATCGGTGTCGCGGACTCGGGCGCGGTCTACCTGCTCTCGGGGGCGGGGATCGGCGGCGGCGTCGAGCTCGCTGTCGCTGACGTCGACGCAGCTGTGGTTGGGGATGCGGACGCGCTGAATATGGGCCACGGCGTCGGTCGGGTGGGGGATGTGGACGGCGACGGGCTGGATGATCTGCTGGTGGCGGCGAAGGGGGTGGATTGCGGCGGGGGCGCGGACAACGGCGCGGGTTTCTTGTTCACCGGGGCTGTCAGTGGGATGGTCGATGTGTCATCGGCGGACAGCCGCTTCTGTGGCGGAAGTGGCGGTCAGTCCGGTGAGCAGATTACAGGCGCTGACCTCAACGGTGATGGCTTCGCGGATGTGGTTCATGGCGCCAACCGGGACGCGGGGGGCAATGACTACAGCGGCGCGGTCTATGTCTGGTACGGGCCCACCAGCGGTGATCAGACGCCGGATACCGCTGATGTGCGGGTTTATGGGGCCGCGATGCATGAGAATCTGGGGGCCGCGGTCCTCGGGGTTGGGGATCTGGATGGAGATGGTGGTGAGGAGCTGTTGGTCGGGGCGCGTGGGATGGCTGGTGGCGCCGCGCTCAGTGGTGGGGCGGTGCTGCTTGGTAGCGCGGGGTTCTGAGGTGCGGTGATGGGGGACTGGCGTGAGGCGGTGAGCTCATTCGTCGACCATTTGGGCTCCGAGCGGCTCCGAGCGGCTCCGAGCGGTTTCAGCGCGGCACCAACCTCACCGAATCCCCAGCCTCTCACTAAGCCCTCATCTTCCGCCCAAACGCGCCGCACGGCGCGCGCCAACTGCGACTGGGTACCTCTGCGGAACGCGACGTCCCAGCGCCGCACACTAGAGGGTGTTGCGACGTCAGATGCCTCGCCGCAAGGCGACATCAGGAGGCAAGACCTTGCGAACACGTGGACGGTTTTCGACGGAGCCCAGGTGTTGTTCTTCTGCGAACCCACTCTGTAAAACCGGCCAGGTTTCGCAACGGATGCAAACCCAGGTGGGCATGCCAGACGACTCGAGAGTCAGAGCACGGGGAGGGAGTGCGACGAGGAGGAACGACGAGATTTTGCACGGGAGGGGGCCGCAGGGCCCCTTCAGAGACAACGCTGGTTGGCAGCGGCGAATCCGTCAAAGTGGCTGAAGAGCTGAACTAACGCTCACGATCCATGCGGCAGCCGCGCTCGCAGTAACGACCACGATCCATGCGGCAGCCGGCCTCACGCTGAGCCTCACGATCCATGCGGCAGCCCCACCTCTCTTCTCCGGCCCCTGTCTCAGAAGGGGAAGCCAGAACTGGAAGTTGGTGTGGGCACAGGCCAGGGGCTGCCGCCGGGATCGTGAACGTTCACGCAGGTGCGGCTGCCGCATGGATCGTGAAACTCAGCGCGGGTCTTCAGCAGGTGGCTTGTGAAACTCAACGCGAGTCTTCAGCCACTTTGTCCTTACTGGTACTGCCAACCAGCGTTGTCTCTGGAAGGGCCCTGCGGCCCCCTCCCGCGCAAGTCTCCTCGTACCTCGTCGTCGCGCTCCCTCCCCGTGCTCTGACTCTCGGGTCGTCTGGCATGCCCACCTGGGTTTGCATCCATTGCGAAACCTGGCCGGTTTTACAGAGCTGGATGGCAGAAGAACAACACCTGGGCTCCGTCGAAAACCGTCCACGTGTTCGCAAGGTCTTGCCTCCTGATGTCGCCTTGCGGCGAGGCATCTGACGTCGCAACACCCTCTAGTGTGAGGCGCTGGGACGTCGCGTTCCTCAGAGGTACCCAGTCGCAGTTGGCGCGCGCCTACCGGCGCGTTTGGGCGGAAGATGAGGACTTGATGAGAGGCTGGGGATGCGGCGCGTTTGGGCGGAAGATGAGGACTTGGTGAGAGGCTGGGGATTCGGTGCGGTTGGTGCCGCGCTGGTGCCGATCTGAAGCCGATCTGAAAGAGGAGAGGAGAGGAGAGGAGGAAGGGGCTCAGCCAGTTCACTCCTGCCCGGCGACATCCTCTCGGGTAACGAGGAAGGGCCCGATAGCCAGCGCATCCAGCTCCGACTCCCGCCACGCCCGGATGGCGTCATACGGCGAGCAGACGATCGGCTCCTCGTGCATGTTGAAGCTGGTGTTGATCACCGCCGGAAGCCCCGTGCGCTCCTTGAACAACTCGATGATCCGGTAGAACCCCGGGTTGTCCTCCCGATGCACGATCTGAGGCCGCGCCGTACCATCCACATGCACGACGCCGGGACAGAGCGCCCGCATGTCCTCGGTGCAGTCGAAGCACACGGTCATGAACCGCGCCGCGTCCACCGCCTTCTCCACCCCGATGAACAGGCTCGCCGCGTCCTCGGCCATCACCGCCGGCGCGAAGGGCATGAACTCCGTGCGCTTCAGCCGCTTGTTGAGCCAGTCATTGATCGCCGGATCATCCGGCCGGTACATCACCGTGCGGTTGCCCAACGCCCGGGGCCCCCACTCAGTCCCGCCGTCGAAGCGAGCGACCACCTTACCGGCGGCCAGCAGATCCGCGACCTCACTCTCCAGGTCATCGGGCATCTTCGGCCGCAGACCCGCGATGTTCAGCTCCCGGGCGATGACGTTCCGGGGGTAGCTCGGCCCCAGATAGAGGTTGGGCGTGCGGTGGGGCGGCAGCTCGGCGGCGGCCATGGCGGCGCCCGCGGCGAGGCCCCCGTCGCCCATATTGGGGTAGACCCAGAGGCTCCCCACCTCCTCGATCTCCGCGATGCGCTGGTTGAGCTTCACGTTGGCAAAGATGCCGCCGCAGACGGCCACATCCGACACCCCACAGCGCCGCACCCAGTACCGCACGAAGTCGGTGACCGCGTCCTCCAGGTTGGCCTGCAGCGCGCTGGCGATCTCCTCGCGGCTCCAGCCCTTGAGCTTGGAGTAGAAGGCGTCGTCGGGGGACTGGCGGCGGGTGTAGTCGACCGTGGAGAAGCCGGGCTCCCGGAAGTGCAGCTGCCGGCGGAAGTGGTCCACCAGCTCCACGGGGGGCACGGCGTAGGCGGCGAGCCCGGTGATCTTGCCCTCGTGGCGGTTGGGCGTGAAGCCCAGCCACTCGGTGACCCGGGAGTAGTAGGTGTTGATCGCGGCGAAGCCGGACTGCTGCCAGATCCGATCCACCGCGCCCATGCTGCCCATGTTGGCGGTGCAGGTGATGCCGTCGCCCATGGCGTCCACCGTGAGCACGAGGCAGCGGGCCTTCGGCTGGGAGCGGTAGGCGGACTCGGCGTGCACCGTGTGGTGGTCCAGCAGCTCGACCGGGGCGGCGAAGCCCCGCTCGGCCATGCGCGCGCTCAGCAGATCCCGGCAGGCGTCGATCTCGACGGTGTGCAGGCCCGAGCCGCGCAGGGCGACCTGATACAGCACGTAGAGGTTCAGCAGGTAGCTGAACTGTCCGCCCTCGGACCGGCGCTGGTGGTGGAACTCGGGGAAGCGCCGCAGCACGAAGCTCGGGGTGAAGCTGGTGCCGAAGACGACGCGGTCGATCTCCTTCGGCTTGCGGCCCACCTGATCCAGGACGGTCTCGATGGCCGCCCAGGGGAAGGCCCCGCTGTTCTTCTTGCGGTCCAGCCGCTCCTGGCCCACCGCCGCCACCAGCCGCCCGTCTTCAACGAGGGCGGCGCCGGAGTCGTGGTTGTCCGTGACACCTAGAATCAGCACCAGCGGAGTCTAACAGAGAGCCGGGAGCTGTCTCAGTAGCAGCCGTCGATGTCGCAGAGGAACGAGGCCGCATCGCCGTAGTCGTAGCGCAGGTTGCTGGTCGTCAGGTAGACGTCGATGGCGACGTTGTCGGTCCAGTCGGTCATCACCGCGCGCACTGAGCCGGCGTCGAGGGTGACCCCGCCGCCGGCGTCGGAGTGCGCCTCGTTGTCGATGACCACGGAGTCCTCGATGTGGAGCGCGCCGTCCTTCAGGTAGATGGCGCCGCCCCGCCCCGCCCGGTTGTCCTCCAGCCGGGCGCCGATGAGGGTGACGGCCGCGCCGCCGTCGATGTAGATGGCGCCGCCGCCGACCGTGGCCTTGCAGTCGTAGAAGCCCACGCCGGTGGCGCTGAAGGAGCCGCCCTCCACGCTGACGCAGCCGCCGTTGGCCTCGGAGCCGCCGTTGGCGATGTTGAGGCCCTCCACCTCGACCGCGGCGCGCACGCTCCGCAGCGGCTGCTGCTGGCCGCCGTCGAGCACGGTGACGTCCGGGCCGTCGCGGCCGCGGATGGCCGCCTGCTTGGCGGTGATCTCGATCTGGGCGGGCCAGTTGCCGGCGCAGAACCAGAGGGTACCCTCTTGATCGAAGGTGTAGGCGCCGTAGCCCCGGAAGACGTCGCTCAAGTCCGACCACGTGCCGTCGGCGGCCTGGAAGGAGGCGCGCGCCTCGCCGTCGATCTCGCCGTCACAGTCGGTGTCCTGTCCGTCGCAGAGCTTCGGCGCGCCGGGGTAGACGGATGGGTTCTTGTCGTCGCAGTCCTCCATCCCGGGCTCGTCGCCGAAGCCATCGCCGTCGCTGTCGCCCGGCACGGTGCTCACCGCGGAGTCGCCGGTCTCCTCGGGCGGCGAGGTGTCCGTCGTCTCGGTGTCGTCGCCGCCCGTCGAGTCCGTGGGGGGCGACGTGTCGCCGGCGGTGTCGTCCGCCGTCTCGGTGACGATCTCGGTGTCACCAGCCTCTGGGGCTGTCAGTTGGGGCAGGCAGGCGCAGAGGCTGAGCAGAAACAAGGACGCGGGCCGGGGTGAGGTCGGAGCAACCCGACTATCCTGATTCTCCGCCGAGCGGCGCCCCCGCGCAACCGGAACCGTTCAGGATCCGGTCGCCGCCATCACGGACAGAGCTTCTCGATCGCCACCGGCTCGCTGGTGTGCCAGTGCGCCTCGTTGCCGCCGTCGTCACAGCCCAGGAAGAACTGCTTGGTGTCCGCCGAGTCGCCGCAGGGCACATCGGAGAAGCGATCTCCGGACGAGTCGGGCCAGGCGAGGAACTCGGTCTCGTACTCATCCGCGCCCGCGGGCCAGGTGAAGTCCGTGGAGCCGCTGGTGAGCTCCCGCTCCGAGCCGCCCACCGCGCCGACGTAGACCCGACAGGTCTTGGCGGACCCGAACTCCGAGTCATCGCACTTCTTCCAGGTGACCGTAACGGTGGGCGTGCCCGTGATGTCGTCGAGGTCGACGTCGTCGGGCTTCAGGATGTCGTAGTACGTGTCGCTGTCCGTGTGGCAGTCGGGGCTGCTGTCCGTGTTGTCCACGGCGTAGTCCAGGCACTCACCGTCGTCGCAGCCGCCGACGCAGCTATCCACCTCGGACACGCGAACATCGCAGGAGTCGTACTCCCAGACGTCGCCGCTGTAGCAGTCCTCGTAGGTGCTGCCGCCGCAGTCCTCCTCACAGGACGCGCTCGATCCGGACTCGACGCAGCTCTCATCGCTGTCGCACTCGTCCAGCTCGACCTCCAGGTTGCCGCAGGAGTCCACGCTCCAGACCGCGTCGCTGTGGCACTCCTCGCTGGCGTTTGGGGTGCACTCGTCATCGCAGGACGCGACGCCGCCGACCTCGCTGCAGACCTCGTCCGAGTCGCACTCCGCGTAGGGGGTGTCCGCGCGCTCGCCGCAGCTGTCGTACCAGTAGATGTCATCGTTGTAGCAGCCGAGCTCCGCCTCCTCCTCGCAGTAGGTGATGGCGCGGGTGTCGACCGGGGCGCCGCCCTCCTCGCCGTAGACGTTCTTCACCCAGAGGGCCAGGGTGTGCTCGCCGGGGGCGATCCCGTAGGACGAGAGGGTGATGTCCTCGCTGAAGTCGTCGGCTGTGATCTCGGAGTCGTACTCCTGGGAGAAGATCACGGTCTTATCGATGACCAGCGACCAGACCGAGAGCCCCCACTGCGCCTCGACGAGCCCCGAGGCGGTGAGCACCCCGTCGGAGACGTCCGCGCTGTTGAGCTCCCCGCCCGTGGGCGAGAGGTCGAGGTTCGGCCAGGCGTCGAGGTCGTCCTGGATCGCGTCACCCATGTCGTCGGAGGGATCGAGCACCTCGGAGAGCAGGCGGGCGTAGTTTCCGCTTGAGCTGCCGACGTGGTGAAGCCCGATGGGCTCGTGGGTGCCTTGCATGAACACAAGCGCCCCCGAGCTGCCGCCCTTGGTGTCGGCGGTGTGGCGGAAGGCGCCGTCTCCGTCATGGTCCGAGTAGTCGTTCGCCGGTATCTGCTGCACATCACCGGGGGAGTACTTCTTCCCGGCGTCGTGGAAGGAGCACACCCCGTCGTCCTCGTCGTCGTCGTCGCAGTTCTGGTGAAGGATGTAGAGGTCATCACCCTCGGTGACCGCCGGGGTGAAGTTCAGCGGGAGCTCCACCCAGCCGCCGAGGGCCTCTCCGAGGACGATGTCGTCGTTGTCTTCGGGGAGGCAGCGGATCAGGGCGGCGTCCTCGGCCGCGTTCGTCATCACCAGCTCCTGACAGGACCAGCCAGCGTTGAAGAGGGAGGCGGTGCTCGTGAAGTCATCGTCGGCGTAGACATCGAAGTTGATGATGGTCTCCGCCGCGAGGTAGACCCCGTCGTAGTCGACGCCGTCGACCTCCACGACCGCTCTGACACAGTGCTCATTCGTCAGGAGCAGCGTGGGAGAGACCAGGGTCGCTGTACAGCGGTAGGTGAAGTCCTGGGTCACCTCGTCGATGACGGCCTCCTTCTGGATGCCCAGGTAGCCGACGAAGCGAGCGTTACGGGTCGCGAGGTCGCCGCTGGAGAGATCCTCGACGCTCTCCCAGTCCAGATCGCCGATGATGGACTCATCGCTGTGTGAGCCATCTTCACCGGGGGTGTACTCCGTGTCCTCGCCCGATGTGCCGCTGTCTCCCGAGGTGCCGCTGTCTCCCGAGGTGGCGGCGGTGTCGTCGGAGTCCGTCTCATCGCCGCCGTCGCCGCCGTCGCCGCCGTCGCCGCTGTTGGTGGGGGCGGTGTAGCCGCCGCCGGTGCTCCAGCCGGGCTCGGACTTGTCGTCGCAGCCGATGAGGGAGAAGAGGGTGACCAGGAGGAGGGGCACTCTGTATGTCATGACGAACTCCGTTCTCTTGAGCTCGTAAGCCGCGATCGGCGAAGCGGCATCCTCGCGGTATTCACCTCAGGTAAATACGGGGATCATCCAGCCCAGCCCCTTCTGATCGGTGGCGTAAGCGCTGATGAGCAGGGGGGAGCCGCGGTAGGGCTCGAGGGCGCGCCAGGTGATCTCGCAGACGCCGTGGCCGGGGCGGGTCATGGGGGGGCCGAGGATGATGGAGCCCGAGCAGCCCGCGTCCAGCTGCAGCCACTGGTTCTCGCCGCCCATGTTGCGCAGGTAGCCGGGGGTCACCGGGCGGCCCTGCTCATCGCGGGCGGTGGCGTTGACCCAGATGGGCTGGTCGGCCACGTTGGCGACCTTGATGATCGTCTGCCGGCCGTCCTCTTCGTTGACCTGCCACAGGAGGCGCGTGGGACGATCCGGGCGGCCGATGGGGCGGGTCAGAGAGTAGTCGCTCACCTCCAGGCCCTGGTTGGCGTGGGCGTAGAGGCCCACGCGGCCGGCGACGGGCTCGGGGGTGAAGAGGTCCAGGGCGGGCTCGCCGTCGATGCTGAGCCAGAGCCGCTCCCGGTTCACCAGCAGGTCCAGGTCGTACCAGCGCGAGAGCTGGAAGCCCGCGCGTCGGGCCGCCAGCCGCTCCTCGCGCCCCTCGCGCACCCGCACCAGGGCGCGGTCCCGGCGGGACTCGCTCATCCAGAAGAGGTGCAGGTTGTCGGGATCGTCAAAGCCGAAGACGAGCCCCATGCGGTCCGGATCCATCGAGCGCACCCGCGCGCGCAGGCGGTAGGGCGGCGCGACCGGGTAGCGGCCCATGAGGAGGGTGCCGCGGTAGGAGTTGGGGGTGTAGCAGTTGCTGGTCTGTCGCAGCACCCCCTGGCGCACCGACCACTGGGGCGGGCCCTGGAGGGTCGACAGATCGAGCGCCTCCCAGCGAGACCCGAAGGCCGGGTCTTCAAAGGTGTCCATGAACAGCGTGGTGGGCTCAGGCGGCTTCATCCCGCCAGTGTACTACCCGGGCGCTGTCGGGCGACTACTCAGCCGGGATGGTTTCCCGCTCGCTGAAGCTACCGCCGACGCCCTCGGACAGCGTCCAGATCAGCTTGCTGGTCTCATCCAGCGCCAGCACGGCGCGCAGGTAGACCTCCGGGCCGCCGCCGTGGTCCGCGTCGCGCAGGGTGAAGAGGGTGAGCGCGAAGGGCTCGGGGGCGAAGCTGGAGGCGCCGACGCCGGGCACGTCGAAGTCCCGGCTGCTGTACCCGAAGGGGCTGGGCCAGGCCTCGAAGGCTTCGAGCGCGTTGGTCAGGCCCGACAGGGTGAGCGCGGGATCGCCGAGCAGCTTCCTGGCGCGGAGCCAGGCGCTGGCCGCGGACATGCCGGCGTCGGTGGCGGCGAAGCCGTCGGGATTCACCGGCACCATGCGGCCCATCCGGGCGCCGTCCGGGCTCTCCAGCGTGACCGCGAAGAGGCCCGGGGGCTCCGGCATCTCGTTGCAGGCGTAGACGGACCAGTCGGGCTTGCCCAGCGCGGCTGGGGCGGAGTCGCAGGAGAAGGGGGGGGCTTGCTCGGGGGCGGTCACGGGTACGCTCGGGGGAGGGACGGACGCGGGCTGCTCGGTGGCGCTCAGGGGGGCGCCGCCGGCGCAGGCGAGGATCAAGAAGGCGAGGGGCATGAGCAGTTAGAGCGAGATGTTGGTGGGGGGCGCGGTCTCGCCGGCAGCCGGGGCACCCGCCGGGGTGGCGAGCGCCGGGGCCGCGCCGGCGACCTCCTCGATGCTGGGGGAGTTCTCCAGCTGGGTGAAGTAGGTGTCCCAGTTCTTGCTGTTGCGCGGGGCGGGCACCCCGCCGCCGGCGTACTTGGAGGTGTAGGCCTCGGCGAACATCTCCACGGGGCTGGAGAGGCTGTACCAGCCCAGCGTGCTGATGCAGGCGTCGTAGGCGCCCTTCTCGTACTTGGCGAAGCCGCTGAAGTGGCGGCTGCAGTAGATGTGGACGTCGGTGCCCGAGGGGGTGTAGCCCGTGAACATGTAGCCCCGGCCGGGTGTGCCGCTGGGGTTGTTGCCCGCGACGTTGAGCACGGCGTGCATGTAGCCCATCAGCTTCTCGCTGGCGTAGTTGGGGTCGGCGCGGAGCTGGTCCAGCTTCTGGCGCACGGTCTGGCCGGTGACCGCCGTGACGGTGTTGCCGCTGGGCTCGCTGCCGCCCGAGAGCACCGCGGCGGCCCAGGCCCCGATGGCGGCGGCGGTCACGTTGTGATCGGTGCCCGCGCCGTCCGTCACCTTGCCGGCGGCGGTGGCGGACCACATGTCGGCGAGGAAGGTGGCCTCGTTGGTGGATGCCCAGCCGGCATAGGCGATGGCGAAGTCATTGCCCTTGTCATCGACGTCCTCGTACTTGGTGCGGCCCACCGAGTGTCCGAACTCATGGATGACGTGGTTCTCGAAGTAGGTCAGGCCGGCGGGGGTGGTGCGGTTGTCCTGGCCGCCCGTGGCGGTGCGATCCTCGCCGCCGCCCACGCTGGTGGCGATGCCCTCGCTGTCGGCGCCGATGTGGCGCTGACTGACATCGCCCTCGTTGTTGGTGAGCTGGGTGCCGGCCTCCGAGGTGCCGCCGTCGGCTGTTCGCACGTTCTCCCAGCTCTTGTCCCCGGCCTTGTTGGCCTCCAGGGTGACGATGCCGCCGCCCGCGTAGGAGGTGGGGATGTCGCGCATCAGCGGCGTCGGGAAGGGGTGCCACTCCGTTGAGGCGGTGGTGGCGGTCTGCCACCAGAACAGCTCCTCGCGGGCGGCGAACTGCAGGGTGTTGGTGGCGATGATGGTCATGCGCGGCATGGGGCGCACGGTGTTGTAGAAGGCCGCCATCGCCGCGTCGGAGGCGGTCACCGGGATGGGGCGCCGGGTGATGTTCCAGGTGTTGCCGCCGCTGGTGACGCCGGTCTTGTGGGTGTAGTTGAGCTGCAGCGACTGGCCGGCGGTCATCAGGCGCACGGCGATGAGCTTGGGCCAGATGGCGTCGAGCTGGGCGCGGCTGCGGGTGGTCGCGTCACCGAGCAGGGTGAAGAGGCCCACGTATTCGGCCTGGTTGCTGACGACGGGGGCGGCGGCGATCACCTTGTCCAGGCACGCGCTGGCATCGACCGCCGCCCGCCAGGTGTCGCCCTCGCGCCTGGCGAGGTCCAGCAGAGTCGCGATCTTGCCCGCGTCCACCAGGGCCTCGGCCCAGTCGCCGGTGGGGGTGATCTGCGCCAGCAGCGGGCCGAGGTCATCCTCGGGCCAGATGGAGAGCTTCTGGGTCGGGGTGCCCCCGAGCAGGTGCAGGGCCTCGACCCGGTGCGCGGGCTCGAAGTCCATGAAGAGCTTCTTGCTGGCGCCGTCGACGTAGATCGTCAGGCGGCTGGCCTCGTCGGCGTCCACGATGCGCGCGCGGGTCGCCTCCCAGTTGGTGCCCTCGCAGTACATCCAGTTGAGCTGCTGGCCCAGGGTGCCCCCGAGCAGCTTCACCGCCTCCAGCATCTCGTCGTCGCCGCACTCCCAGACGAAGAAGTTGCGCAGGGTGAGGCTGCTGTAGACCTCGTTGTACTCGTCCATGGAGGGGTTGTTGATCTTGGACTTCATGGCCTCCCAGTCCGAGCCCTCGTACTCCATCCACAGGAGCTTCTGGGCGAGGCGCAGGGGCAGCAGGTCCACCAGCTCGCTCATCTCGTCGTTGCCCACGACGCTGTCGCCGAAGTAGTCGCGCCAGGCGTCGGTCGCGAGGATGGCGCGCTGGTCCGTGGGGGCGGCCTCGATCTTCTCTTTGATCGCCGACCAGCTCGTGCCCTCGTAGTGCATCCAGCGGATCTTGTCGTCGAGGGGCAGCTTGATCATATCGACGAGCTCGGCCATGGCGTCGTTGCCGACCTCGCTGATGAAGCGGTCGCGCCAGGTGTCGCCGCGGATGGCGCCGAGCTGCGCGTCGTTGGCGGCGCCGATGACCCGCTTGAGGCCGTCCCAGTCCGTGCCCTCGTCGAACATCCAGCGCAGGGCCGTCGCCACGTTGCCGCCCCGGCGCACCAGGGTGTGACAGGCGTCGTTCATCTCCGAGTTCCAGAAGGCGCCCACCGCCAGGGACTGCATGGTGTTGAGCACCGTGTTGGCCTGGGTCGCGTTGCACTGGCCCATCAGGGAGATGGCCTCGGACTCGTTGTCGTCGTCGAGCGCGTCGCGGATGCGCTGGGTGAGCGGCGGGTCGCCGTCCCGGGCGACGCCGCCGGTCGCGTTGGACTGGGCGATGGCCCCGGCGTCGCCGCCGCTGGCGACCCGGGAGGCGACGGCGTTGGCCTCCTTCTCCACCGAGTCACCCGGGCTGGTGACCGACTTGGCGTCGATGCCGCCGCCGCCGGACTGGCGGGACTGAACCACGTGGGTCAGCTCGTGGGCCACGGTCTCCTTGGAGGGGGCGGACTCGGCGAAGGCCACCGACTCCCCGCGGGCGGCGGCCTTGGCGTTCATGCTGCCCATGGCGTTGGTGGCGCCGGTGTGGGCGCTCACCCCGGAGAAGTCCTGGCCGAAGGCGGCCTCCATCTCCGCGCGGTACGGCACCTCGCCCCCGCCGCCGCCGGTCGCGGAGTCCATGGCCTTGTGGGCGCTGGGGCCCGCCGCGCCGGCGCCGGATCGATACAGGTGGCCGCCGGCCGCGACGCCATCACCGCCGCCGCCCGCGCTGCCGCCCGCGCTGCCGCCCGCGCCGCCGCCCTGCTCGGAGGCCATCGAGCGCACGTAGTCGTTGCCCATGGCGCCCTGGAGCTTGAAGGCGACGGCGGGCCCGACCGGACCGGACTGCGCCGCGCCAGCCGCCGCCAGCGACTCGGTGCCGCCGGCGTCCGGTGTGCGAGACGCGGTGTCCTGCTCGGGGGTTTTGGAGGCGGACTTGGAGGAGGTGTGCGCGGGTGGTGCCATTCACACAGGATACCGCAGCGGCGTAACTCTCAACCGACGATTTCCATACCGGTTGCGTCTTCTCCGAGCTTGTTCTCCCGCAGAATCTGCCAGGCGGTCGACGCGGATCGCTTCAGCTCGTCGACGCTCTTCATGCGAGAGAGCTGGCGGGCCATCATCTTGGGACGGTAGTAGAACCTGAGGTATCCCAGCCGGGCCCAGCGCTGGATCTCGGCGTCGGTCATCTCGCAGCGGGGTCGGGGCACGAGATCCTCGTGGGGATTCAGCACGAACTCCCGCCAGTAGTCCCGGCCGGTCTCCTCCATCATCATGGTGTACATCTCGGTCGCCGGCATGGGGGTGACCTTGGAGAACTGTGCGTAGTCCAGGTCGAGCTCCAGGGCGAGGCGGATGGTCTGACGGATGGTCGCGGGGGTGTCGTAGGGGTTGCCGACCATGAAGTAGCCGAAGGTGTCGATCCCGCTGGCGCGGGTCATGTGCACGATCTCCTTGATCTGCTCCATCGACGTCGACTTCTTGAGCACCTTCAGGATCTCGCGGTTGCCCGACTCGATGCCGTAGTAGATGCGCACGCAGCCGGCGGCGCGCATGGCCTTCAGCACGTCCGGGGTGATGCAGTCGACCCGGGTGCGGGCGGCCCAGTAGATGGGCAGCTTGCGGCGCTGGATCTCCTCGCAGATGGCGATGACGCGCTTCTTGCGGATGGTGAAGGAGGAGTCGAAGAAGTCGAACTCCCGGATGCCGTGATCGTAGTGGGCGATCTCCAGCTCATCGACGACGTTCATGGGCGAGCGCGCCCGGAAGGCCTTGGAGCCCTGCTCGCAGAAGATGCACTTGTAGGGGCAGCCGCGGCTCGTGATGAAGCAGGAGAAGTTCTGATACCTGCTGATGAAGGAGTGGTAGATGGTGTTGTCGAGCAGGTGTCGGGCGGGGAAGGGGGACTCGTCGACGTTCACCGTGGGCGCGTTGGGGGTGACGTGCACCCGGCCGCCCTCGCTCACGGGGCCGTTCACCCGATAGGCGAGGCCCTTGATGCCGGAGAGCTCGCCGCCGGTGGTGAGCGCGGCCAGGAACTGCGGGAGGGTCTCCTCGGCCTCGCCGGTGACGGCGTAGTCGATGGCGTCGTGGGTGAGCGTCTCCTTGGGGTAGATGCTCAGGTGCACGCCGCCGACGATGGTGGGGACGGGGACCTTCTCCTTGATGGCCTTGATCCAGTCGAGGCTCTGGAAGAAGAGGTAGGTCGTGATGGTGTAGCCGATGTACGAGGGCCCGAAGGCGTTCAGCCGGACCACGGTCTCGTCCAGGGTCAGCTCCTCGGCGTGGGCGTCGATGAAGAGCACCTCACAGCCGGCGGCCTCCAGGATGCCCGCCACATACAGCAGCGAGAGGCTGGGGAAGATGCCGTAGTTCTCCTTCACGGCCTTGATGCCCGGCTCGTTCTTCACGGGCCCGTACGGTGGGTAGACCAGCGCTACCTTCAGGCCGTCGAGGTTCACCTTGGACATCCGCTCTCCTTGTGGTGCAGCTATCGTAGCTGAAGCTCTCGCGTGTCGATGCGGGGCTGAACTACCAAACCCGCGCTTCCTGGGCCGCGCTACTCTTCGACGGCGACCGGGGGCACGCTCTGGAGCCAGGCCCAGAGGGCCGAGAGGTCGCCGTCGGTGAGGCCGGCGGTGACGGGCCAGGGCATGAGGGGGTCGAGCTGGCTGCCGTCGGGGCGCAGGCCGCTCCGCATCGCCTGGACGAAGTCCGCCTCGCTCCAGCCGCCGAGGCCGTCGGCGTGAGGGGTGAGGTTGGTGGACAGCGGGAGGCTGGGGCCCAGCGACTTGCCGGCCAGATCCTCGCCGTGGCAGCCCAGGCAGCCGCCGAGGTCGCCGAGGTAGAGGCCGCGCTCGGCGCCGCCCTCCGGGGCCTCCCTCGGGATGGGCGCGCTGTGATCGATGCTGAGCGCGGGCACCTCGATCGAGCCATTTCGCACCAGCATGCGCCCCACGAGGCCGGGGTCGGTCTCCGGGGGCAGGCGGTCCACCGGCGGCGCCTGCTTGAGGTAGGCGATCACCGCGCCCAGGTCGTCGGCGGCGAGCAGCGTGAACGCGTTCGAGGGCATGTCAACCAGCGGCCGGCCGTCGGGAGCGAGGCCGTGTCGCAGGGCGCGGACCCAGTCGGCGTCGGTGTACTCCGCGACGGCGCTGCCCTCGCCGGGGGTGAGGTTGGGGCCGGCGAAGGTGCCCATTGGGAAGGCGTCGATGTAGGCGCCGCCGCCCAGATCCGGGCTGTGGCAGTCACCGCAGCGGGTCACCGTCTCCACGAGGTAGGCGCCGCGGGCCAGCGACTCGGCGTCGGTGGGGATGTCCACGGCCTCGGGGGTGACGTCGAAGGGGGTCTTCACCATGCCGCGGTAGCCGCAGCCGGTGAGCAGGGGGAGGAGTAGCAGCAGGTGTCTCATGGTGGAGAGAGGATAAGCTGTTCGGGTGTCCGCGTTCAGGCCTCTCCCGACCCCACTGCGCCGTCTGGCGCGCGCGAGCTGGCCCTGGCTGGTCCTCACGGCGATCCTGATCCTGTGCGCGGTGAACGTGGGCGCGTGGGTCGATCGCAACGGGCTCCCCGACGGCTTCCAGAACGAGTCCATCCACGTCCGCAACGCCATGGACCTGTGGCAGGCCTGGACCGAGCGCGACGGCTACACGCTGGGGCAGGTGGCGCGCACCTACTACTGGCCGCCGGGCTTCTACGCGTGGCCCATCCCGCTCTACGGCCTGATGGGCGCGAGCCACGCGGCCATGATCACAGCCAACCTGGGCCACCTCGCGGTGCTGCTGCTCGCCTGCTACCTGCTGGGCCGCGCCCTCTCGGATCGGGCGGGCGGGGTGCTGGCGGCGGGGCTGGTGGTGCTCTACCCGTCGATCTTCGGGAACCTCGTCCGCTTCGAGCCCAACGTGGCGGTGACGGCGTGGGTGACGCTGGGCACGTACTGCCTGCTCAAGAGCCGCGGCTTCGCGGATCGACGCTGGTCGCTGCTGTTCGGGCTGGCCTGCGGGGTGGGGCTCTTGATGGATCGGCTGTCGCTGGCGGTGTTTCTGGCGCTGCCCGGTGCCGTGGTGGCCCTCTCGGCGCTGCGGCGGCCGGAGCGGACCCGGGGGCTGCTGAACGCGTCGCTGGCGGTGGGGGCGCTGTCTGCGGTGGCCGGGTGGTGGCTGTGGAGCTTCTATCAGGTGAACTTCCAGGAGCTGCTGGATCAAGGCGGGGTGGGGGAGATCGACGCGGCGGGCACCTGGACCGAGCAGCGGGATCCCACCGCGCTGGCGACGTGGCTGTACTACGGGACGGTGCTGCTGGATGAGCAGGCCGGGCTCATCCCCGGGGCGGCGGCGATCGCTGGGGTGGTCGCGGCGCTGGCGAGCCGGACGCGTCGTCGGCAGCGGCTGGTGCCGGCGCTGGTGGTGGTGGCGGCGGTGGGGCTGTTTACGCTGGTGGCCAAGAAGCAGGTCTACTACACGATCCCCGTGCTGGGCTGTCTCGCGGCGTTGACGGCGGCCTGGCTGCGGTCGCTGGGGCGTCGGGGAGATCGGAAG
>Ga0316204_10005160_pt1 | contig 22087 bp, 18 predicted proteins | sample 6monrhotite_MG_2_FD_205661 | JGI IMG/M metagenome (GOLD analysis project Ga0316204, IMG submission 205661) | Microbial mat bacterial communities from mineral coupon in-situ incubated in ocean water Damariscotta River, Maine, United States -... | ecosystem: Environmental > Aquatic > Marine >... | reverse complement strand
GAATCGAATGGGTCACCGGGTTTTAATACCTCAACACCGGCTTTAAAACGAGCAAGAAAGTCTTCAGCGATAGCATCTACGACAATAAAACGTTTCGCCGCAATGCAGCTCTGTCCTGCATTTAAAAATCGCGAAGCAATAGCCTGTTGCACGGCAAGATCTAAATCGGCATCTTCTAATACAATAAACGCATCCGAACCACCAAGCTCTAAAACAGACTTTTTAATATTGGCGCCAGCCGTCGCGGCCACTTTTCGGCCTGCTGGTTCGCTGCCCGTAAGCGTGACGGCTTTGATCCTTGCGTCCTCAAGCAGTGCTGGTACTTGTGAGGCTCGAATCATAAAGGCTCGGAAGGCATTTTGTGGAAACCCGGCCTTATGAAATACTTCTTCAATTGCCAGGGCGCACTCCGGCACATTGGAGGCATGTTTTAATACTCCAACATTGCCTGCAATCAAGGCGGGGGCAGCAAAACGAAACACCTGCCAAAGCGGAAAATTCCACGGCATTATCGCCAACACAGGACCCATAGGTTGAAACGCAACATAACTACGACTGGCATCTGACTCAAGCATCTGCTTTTCCAGAAAGCCCGGCCCAAACTCAGCATAGTAATCACATACTGAGGCACACTTATCCACCTCAGCTCGTGCTTCACCAATAAGCTTGCCCATTTCCTTTGTTACCAGCTCTGCATAATGCTCTTTATCATTACGCAGGACATCCGCCGCCCGGCGCATTAAATCACAACGTTCCTGCATTGGTGTCGCTGCCCAGCTAATTGCTGACTCGGATACCTGCACCAGAACCTGTTCTATCTGCTGCTCGTTCCATGCCGGGATTTCTGAAATTGTCTCACCGTTTACTGGGTTGACTGCTGCAAAGCTCATAGACACTCCTTGGCTATTCAAGAATAATAAAATCTGCTTACAATTTAGTAGTATAGACAGACTTTTGCATATTTTCGTTCAATAATTCCCACTCGTCTGGGTTACACTTGGTTATCGGCAAAATTTGAATAAATATGAAGCAACGAAGTGGATGCCACACTTCGGGTGGGAGAGGCAATGAAGCGGTATCGTATTGCGATTTTAGGCGGCAGCGGCTTTGTAGGCAGCCACCTGTCAGCACAGCTTGCCAAAGAAGGACACACCATTACCATGCTGACTCGTCGCCGTGAGCGTTGTCGGCATTTATTCGTCCTCCCCAGCCTGACGATTGTTGAAGCCGATGTACACAATCCGCAACATTTACAACGTTTCCTGGCTCACCACGATATTGTGATTAACCTAATTGGTATCCTCAATGAACGGGGTGATACCGGTCTGGGCTTCCATAAGACGCATGTGGTGCTGACTGAAAAAATTATCACCGCCTGTCGCCAGCACGGGATTAAGCGCTTACTACATATGAGTGCATTACATGCAGCACCCGACGCCCCCAGTCATTACCTGCGCAGCAAAGGGCAGGCCGAAAGTTTCGTCATGGAACAAAAGGACATGCAGGTCACCTGCTTTCGGCCTTCAGTGATTTTTGGTCCTGGCGACAGTTTCTTCAACCGCTTTGCTCGGCTGTTGCGTCTGACTATCGGCCCTTTCCCGCTGGCCTGTGCCAATGCACGTTTTGCACCCATCTACGTTCGCGATGTAGTGAATGCCTTTGTGCAAAGTATCCACCGGCCAGAAACCTATGGCCAATGCTACGAACTCTGTGGTCCTAAAATTTATCGTTTAATCGATCTGGTTACATACACCGGCCAACTGGTTGGTAGAAAACGCTGGATACTTCCCTTGGGCAAATTTGCCTCTGCACTACAGGCCAATCTGCTGGAATATTTTCCAGGTAAACCTTTCTCGCGAGACAATTATCGCTCCATGAAAATTGATAGTGTCTGCAGCAAGGGTTGGCCTGATATTTTTAAAACCGAACTCTCCACTATTGAATCACAAGTGCCTGAATATCTCACCCATCTACGTAGTCGTGATCGTTATATGGATATTCGCCAACACTCTCATCGTTAAGGCCTGTCAAAAATGAAAACCTATCGTGTCGGAGGCTGTGTACGGGATCGACTACTGGATCTACCCATAAAAGATCGCGACTGGGTCGTTGTCGGTGCCAATCCTGATGAGATGCTAGCGCAGGGCTTCAAACCTATAGGCAAAGACTTTCCTGTCTTTTTACATCCAAAAACAAAAGAAGAATATGCACTGGCACGTACCGAGCGTAAAACCGGGCCCGGGTATACCGGCTTTGAATTTCATGCCACCGCCGATGTTAGCCTGGAAGAAGATCTACAACGCCGTGATCTGACCATCAATGCGCTTGCTGAAACCGATAACGATGAAATTATTGATCCTTACAATGGCCAGGAAGATTTAAAGAATCGCATTTTACGTCATGTCTCCTCGGCCTTTAGCGAAGACCCGGTACGCATTCTGCGTGTCGCTCGTTTTGCGGCCCGCTATGCTGAACTTGGCTTTACCATTGCGGATGAGACCATGACTTTAATGCAAGACATGGTTGCGCAAGGAGAAGTTGACACACTGGTACCCGAACGCGTCTGGCAGGAGATGCAAAAGGCGCTGGCGGAGAAAACCCCGGCACGATTTATTGAAGTACTACGCGAATGCGGCGCACTAAAAAAACTCTTGCCAGAAATCGATTGTCTGTTTGGTGTTCCGCAACCGGAAAAATACCATCCCGAAATTGATACTGGTATACATGTGCTGTTGGTCATTGCTCAGGCCGCTCGCCTGACGAATGACACCCGAGTACGTTTTGCTGCATTAATGCATGATGTTGGCAAGGGACTAACACCCAAAGAGGAGCTGCCTCAACATATTGAACATGAAAGTCGCGGCGTAGCGTTAGTAAAAGAGGTCTGTAAACGTTTTCGCGTGCCCAATGATTACCGCGACCTGGCCGTACTTGTCACTAAATATCATTTGTATCCTCACCTCGCGAGTGAGCTTCGGCCGGAAACCAAATTAAAATTATTCGAATCACTGGATGCGTTTCGTCGCCCTGAACGTTTCGAATTATTTTTACTCGCTTGTGAAGCAGATTCCCGTGGACGTCCCGGTTATGAAAATCGTGTCTTAGAAAAACCTGAAATCTTGCGTCGCGCGCTGGCCGCCGCACAGTCTGTGGATGCAGCTGTCTTGGCAAAACAGGGGCTGTCAGGGCCTGAAATTGCGCAGGCATTACGCAATCAACGTATTAACGCCATTCAACAATCCGCTTAGTGTTACTCGTGCTGTCGTTGTAAAAATTTCTCAACATTCAATAGCAAATTTGAAACCCTGCCTCTGACGATAATCCATGCCAGTAACACGCCCGTGGCATTCGCCAACATATCGGCAAACTCAAGCGTACGAAAGTCCGTCATGCTCTGTAGATACTCCAGCAAAACACCCATGCCAACAAAACTCAACATACAGGTAATACGTGAATCTCGTCGGTGATATAGCTGTAAAAACCATGCCATTAAGACACCATAGGCGCCGGCATGCAGTATTTTATCTCCAAAAGTGAAACCAGGATCAAGTTTTGGGGGAGGCGTCACTAACGATAAATACCAAATCGCCACTATCCACAACCAGCCAATGACTAACCAGAAACGACGAAGCCGCCATAGTCTCTGCTCAGACGAAGACATACAAAAGTATCCCGCCCAACACCAGACGATAAATAACAAATGGCATCATCCCCATGCGTTCAAGCAGTTTTAGAAATACATGAATACAGGCATACGCGGTAATGGCTGAGAGCAATGTACCGATAATAATTGCGGCCCACTGCACATCACCGGTTTTAATTAATTGCAGAGTTTTATAACCACCTGCCATTAAAATCGCTGGAATCGACAATAGAAAAGAAAATCGTGCCGCTGCTTCACGCGTTAAACCTAAAATGAGTGCAGCTGTCATCGTTATCCCTGAACGTGATGTTCCAGGAATAAGTGCCAGTGCCTGCGCACAACCGATAATAAGAATATCTTTAAACGACAGGCTACGCTCATCTCGCTGCCGGACTCCACGCACATCAGCAAACCACAATAACAAACCAAAACCAATGGTTGCCCAGGCAATTACCAGCGGTGAGCGCAACTCGCTATCGACAAAATCATTTAACAATAAACCTGCTAAGCCAACAGGGATCGTGCCGAGGATGACGGCCCAGGCCAGGCGGCTTTCACCGGTTTGCTGTCTTCTTGCAACTGATTTAAACCAGTCGATGGTCATGTTATAAACTTCAATACGAAAATAAAGCATAACGGCCGTTAACGTCCCAACATGGACGGCCACATCAAAAGCCAGCCCTTGATCTGGCCAATCACTTAAGATCGGCACCAAAATTAAATGCGCAGAACTGGAGATAGGTAAAAATTCCGTCAGTCCTTGCACCAAAGCAAGCACAATAATTTGCATCATCGTCATATCAATATCTTCTTATTTTTATAAGTGGCCGCGCATATCGCGCATATGAAATCCTGGCAAACTATACTCACATCCCTTTTGTAAGCCAATGACTTTAAAAAGTTCACCCATTTCATGTGGTAAGGTTAATTTTTTAATTTGCGAATGTAATGCCAACTGTTCCTTTGTTATATTTTCCAGTGTGTTCGGTATTGTTTCCATCAAACCACTACCAAGTAAAAAGTGTGCCTGTGTTGTGTAACCTGCTACGGACCAACCCGAGTCCAGAGCTGCATCTGCTATTGCGGTGAAATCGACATGCGCTGTGATGTCCTGTAAACCTAAAAAACGAAATGGATCATCATGGCTGTGATGTCGGTAGTGACACATTAGTGTGCCTTGCTCTCGTTGCAGATGATAATATTCGCGACGTGGAAAACCATAATCAATCAGCAACACATATGCCTGCTGACAAGCATTGGCCAGTGATGTAATCCAGTCTTCAGCCGCCAGATTAATTTCAGAGACAAATCCTGTCGGCAATGTACATGACAGTTGCTGCTCGATATCGGCAAGACGTGATGGCAACCGAGGATCTAAAGGCGACTCTAACTTCCAGACAAACTGATCCTTCTCAAACGCAACAAATCGTTCTGCCAGTCCCGTATCCGTAACTTCAATAAGATTCACTGGCATCGCATCCAGTACTTCATTGCCCAACACCACGCCAATAAAATTCACAGGTAATGTGTCCAACCAGATTATCTTGTCTAATACTCCGGCGTCTTCAAATTTTTGGCGCTGACGTTCACGCAGGTCCGCGCTCACTTCTAATATATAGTAGTATCCAAGCTCTGTTTGCTGTTGTTTTAAGTATTGCAAGATCGATATCGCCAGAGCACCACTGCCAGCACCGACTTCAAGAATATTGGACTGCGACAGTGACTGTAATACAGGTGTAATCGCCTGCGCGATGGTTGCACCAAAAAGTAGAGACACTTCGGGGGCTGTTATAAAATCTCCCGCCTCACCCAGTTTATGGCTACCGGCTGAATAATATCCCAGGCCTGGTGCATACAGGGCCAATTCCATGAACTGTTTAAAAGAAATACTGCCGTGCTGTTGCTGTATCTTGTCGCAAATATATTCAAACAAAGCATCACTGTGTGACTGGGCATCACGATTGGGAACAGGTAAGTGCGTATTCATTTTACAGAAAAATCCTGATGTAGGAATTGGCTTGGGTCAATGAAAAAACTACGCTACAGTGTGCGCTTGCTACAGTAAATAAAAATAAAGGATAACATATGCTCACAGACAAGGTGGCATTGATCACCGGTGCGGCCCACCGCATTGGTGCCGAAACTGCCCGCACCCTGCACGCCGAAGGAATGCGCCTGGTGCTGCACTATCGCAGCTCACGAGATGCCGCTTTGTTATTACAGGAAGAACTCAACAACAAACGCAAAGACTCAGTCATCCTGGTACAAGCCGAGTTGCTCGCCATCAAGGGACTTTCAAAACTCATTGAAGAAACGGTTACCGCATGGGGCCAACTCGATGTGCTGGTGAATAACGCCTCCAGCTTTTATAAAACACACATGGGTAAAGTCTCTGAAGATGAATGGGACGAATTGATGGGCAGTAACCTCAAAGCCCCATTTTTTTTATCGCAGGCGGCGGCACCACATTTAGAAAAATCGAAGGGCTGTATTATTAATATTGTCGACATTCATGCTGACCGACCTTTAAAACACTATCCTGTTTATAGCATGTCCAAGGCCGGACTGGTGATGCTCACAAAATCTCTGGCCTGTGAACTGGGGCCTGATGTTCGTGTAAATGGTGTTGCCCCCGGTGCCATTTTGTGGCCGGAAAATATTGATGAAGTCACCAAGCAGCGCATCATTTCGCGTACCTTTCTTAAACGTAAAGGAGCACCACAAGATATTGCCAAGGCGATTATATATTTAGTTCGAGATGCCGGATACGTCAGCGGACAAATCATCACTGTTGATGGCGGACGATCTTTAAATTCCTAAGTCTCTACTCAAAAGCAAAAACTATTCTTTGAAAACCTTGAGGCTCTGCAAAATCCTGCCAGAGTTCTTGATAGCTTTTATTAAGTATTGGATGAAACACAGTAGGGATTATATCTGCCAGGGGACATAATACATGCGCATGATGCGGAATTTCCTCGCGCGGCAATACAACACCATCATGTTCACCAACAAGTTCATCATAAAGCAATAAATCCAGGTCGATGCTACGCGAAGAAAACCGTGGACTGCTTCGCTCACGGCCGTACTGATCTTCAATGTCATGCAAACATTGATTGACCTCACCAACACTCATGTTTGTTGAAAGCGCTACAACCAGATTATAAAAGTTATCGCCTTCAAAGCCGACAGCTTCACTTTCATACACAGGGGAAAATTTCAGATCGACAAATTTATCTCGCAAAGATTTAACGGCAAGATGAATATTTTTTTTCGGTTCAATATTACTGCCAATACTGATATAAGCCTGATGCAACATTATTAGATCTTTTCACCACGCTCAATAATAACACCTACATCTCGCGCACCACGTACAGCACCCTGTTTATTCAGTTGTACACGAACCCAGGGAACGTTAAATTCTTTAAGAATTATATCAGCGACGCGTTCCGCCAAAGTCTCGACTAACTGAAATTCACTCACCTCAACGAAATCAATAATACGTTTAGCAACAGATTTATAATCCAGCGTATCCTCGAGTTGATCACTGGAAGCGGCCTTACGTATGTCAGCACCCATTTGCAAATCAAACACCACGGTCTGTTTAATTTCGCGCTCCCAGTCAAAAACACCAATGACAGTTTCAATACGCAGATCTGTTAAAAATATTATATCCATTACTTATCCCGGAGTTGGCACACATAAACAATTTGCAAAGACACACGATTGTTAGTTCTGTTATTCTTTGATCTTCCCATATCTGACTAGAGAAACAAACCAAGATGGACTGGATGAGTATTAGCCTAATCGCCTTTGCCTACCTGCTTGGCTCACTATCGTCGGCCATTATCGTCTGTAAGCTCATGGGATTGCCTGATCCACGCAGTGAAGGTTCAGGAAACCCAGGCGCCACCAATGTCCTGCGTATTGGTGGTAAAAAGGCGGCTGCCATTACCCTTCTTGGCGATATGTTAAAAGGTTTGTTGCCTGTGCTGCTGGCACATTCTTTCGCCTCGAGTCACACAGTCCTCGCCGCTGTCGGTGCCGCGGCCTTTCTCGGTCATCTATACCCCGTCTTTTTTCGCTTTCAAGGTGGTAAAGGTGTAGCCACCATGCTCGGCGTATTGTTTGGCTTTCACTGGGGAGTTGGTCTTGCCACGGCCCTGACCTGGCTGCTGATGGCGAAAGTTTTTAAAATATCGTCACTATCGGCTCTGATTGCTACGCTGCTGGCACCCGTCTTTATCTGGAAAATAATGGGTATGATTCCAGCTTTAATTATCACGACGTTATTGATGACCGCCATTCTTTACTGGCGGCATCGAAGCAATATCATTCGTCTTATCAAAGGTGATGAGGGCGCAATTAACAAACCTTCATAGAATCGCTACCTAAAAATTTTCCAGTGACCAGCGTGCCGTTGCATCTAACGCTAATGACTGGTGTTCGTCTCCATTGATGAATCGTTGGCAACCCGCAAAAGCAATCATGGCGGCATTATCCGTACAAAATTCCAGGCGCGGATAATAAAGTTCAGCTTGTTCCTTTGTCGCCATCGCATGCAAAGTCTGTCGCAGGCGTTGATTGGCACTGACGCCACCTGCGATGATCAGTCGCTTCAAACCGGTTTCCTGAAGGGCGCGACGACATTTGATGGCCATGGTTTCCGCCACCGCCACCTCAAAGGCCAATGCAATATCTGCCCTGGTCTGTTCATCCTTGCCTTCGCGTTGTACCGTATTTAGTGTAAAAGTTTTGAGACCACTAAAACTAAAATCCAGTCCTGGTCGATCGGTCATCGGACGGGGAAATTTAAATCGACCCGCTTGCCCCTTTTCTGCCATTTTCGCCAGCGCAGGTCCTCCGGGATAACCCAGCCCCAGCAGCTTGGCGGTTTTATCAAAGGCTTCTCCGGCGGCATCATCCAGTGAATCACCGAGCATTTCATACTGGCCAATACCATCCACGCGAAATAATTGGGTATGACCACCGGAGACCAACAGGGCCACAAAGGGGAATTCGGGTGGATTGTCTTCCAGCATCGGCGCCAACAAATGGCCTTCCATATGGTGAACCCGCACTGCGGGGATATTTAAGGCATACGCCAGACTGCGGCCAACTCCTGCGCCCACCAACAAAGCCCCAATAAGCCCGGGACCTGCGGTATACGCCACCGCATCAATTTCCTGACGAGTCATGTTGGCTTGCTGCAAGGCCTGTTCAATAAGCGGCAATAATTTACGGACATGATCCCGAGAGGCCAGCTCAGGCACCACACCGCCATATTCCGCATGCATGGCGACCTGAGAATACAGTGCATGGCTCAACAGTCCCTTTTCGCTGTCATAAATGGCAGCGGCCGTCTCATCACAGGAGGTTTCTATACCTAATATACGCATAATATTCGAAATTCTACCCTGTTTTATCCAGAATATTCGTTGCTATTTTTGCATTTTAGCGCGACGCACAGTAGAATCCCGCCTCTTTTCTAACCCAACTTGAATAAGTAGGTCGATCATATGCCAACAGTTCGTGTACGAGAAAACGAACCTTTTGAAGTCGCCATGCGTCGCTTCAAGCGCTCCTGTGAAAAAGCAGGCGTGTTATCTGAAGTCCGTCGTCGTGAATTCTACGAGAAACCCACCGCCGTACGTAAGCGCCAAATGGCTGCCGCGGTTAAGCGTCACCAGAAAAAGGTTTCTCGCGAGCGCATTCATCGCAAACGTCTTTACTAAGTCTTAGCCTTAGTCATCAGGAGCCGGGATTCCTATGAGTAACACAGCACTCAAAACCCGCATCAACGAAGACGTCAAAACCGCCATGCGCAACAAGGACAAGGCCCTTTTGGGGACCTTGCGCCTGATCACGGCTGCTATCAAGCAACGTGAAGTGGATGAGCGCATCGAGTTGGACGACGCTCAGGTGCTGGTGGTTCTTGATAAAATGGTCAAGCAGCGCAAAGATTCCATCGAACAGTTTTCCAAAGCCAACCGCCATGACCTGCGCGAAATCGAAGAAGCCGAACTGGCCATCATTATTACCTATCTGCCAGAGCAACTGGATGATGCTGAAATTGAAAGCATGATTACAGAAGCCATTGCCACCACTGGTGCCAGTGAAATGAAAGATATGGGCAAGGTCATGGGCATACTCAAACCCAGGTTGCAGGGACGTGCAGATATGGGTCAGGTCAGCGGTAAGATTAAAGCCAAACTCAGCTAGGCACCGACAAGACCTTGTCACTCATCCCTCGTCACTAGATACTTGCGAGCATGGCCGGTCGCATCCCACAACACTTTATTGACGAACTCCTCAATCGCACTGACATTATTGAAGTCATCGATGCCCGCGTGCCGCTAAAAAAGGCCGGTCACGAATACAAGGCCTGTTGCCCCTTCCATAACGAAAAAACACCTTCATTTACCGTCAGTCAGAGCAAACAGTTCTACCACTGTTTTGGCTGTGGCGCTCACGGTACGGCGGTCGGATTTTTGATGGAATACGATCATATGGGTTTTCCCGAAGCGGTTGAAGAACTAGCACGGTCAGCAGGAGTCGAAGTCCCTCGCGAACAGGGGGCAGCGCCATCTGCACCCAAAAAATCCAATGATGAACTCTACAAACTGGTCGACCTTTGTGACCGTTACTACCGCCAGCAGTTGCGCAAACACCCCAAAGCCCCACTTGCTGTCAATTATCTGAAAGGCCGCGGCATGAGTGGTGAAGTCGCCGCACGCTATGGCATTGGCTATGCCCCGCCTGGTTGGGATAATCTTCTGAACGAGCTTGGCAAAGACGAGAAAAGTCGCGAGCAGCTGGAAAAAGTCGGCATGGTCGTTAAAAAGGAAAGTGGCGACTACTACGACCGCTTTCGTCATCGCGTCATGTTCCCTATTCGCGATAGTCGCGGCCGCAGCATTGGTTTTGGTGGCCGGGTTATCAATCCGGAGGATACGCCCAAGTATTACAACTCTCCGGAGACGCCTCTCTTTCATAAAGGCCAGGAGCTTTATGGTCTGTTCGAGGCAAAAAAGGCCCTGCGTAAGATTGAGCGCCTGCTGGTCGTCGAAGGTTACATGGATGTCGTAGCCCTGGCCCAGTTTGATATTAACTATGCGGTGGCAACACTGGGCACCGCCACCACCAAAGAACATCTACAACGACTTTTTCGCCTCACCGGTGAAATTGTCTTTTGCTTTGACGGTGATCGGGCAGGCCGCGAGGCCGCCTGGCGCGCCATGGAAAATGCCCTGCCCATCATGCGAGCAGGTTATCAGCTGAAATTTATGTTCCTGCCGGATGGTGAAGATCCTGACAGTCAGGTCCGCACAATTGGTGCCGAAGCGTTTGAAGCGAACATGAGTGAAGCGGCACCTTTTTCCAGTTTTCTGTTTGATCAACTACAACAACAGGTCGACATCTCAAGCCTGGATGGCCGCGCCCAACTTGTTGAAAAGGCGCGCCCACTACTGTCACAGCTCCCTGAAGGTGTATTTCGTGACATGATGATTGAAGAGTTAGGCAAGCTTGCACAACGGCCCGTCGAGAGCCTTGAGCAGCATCTGAAAACCACGGAAAAGCCCTCGACTACTTCAGCCATTAACAATTCTCAAACGCCTAGATCACGCCCACAACCCAGCAGGAACAGCAAATCTGTTCCCTCTCTGGTTGGACAGGCGATTTTCATTCTGCTCAATGAGCCAGCACTGGGACTCGCCAACCAGATACCAGCCAAACTGCAACAACAGAATATCCCTGGCATGCCAATGTTGGCTGAAATTCTCAACACCATTGCTCAAAATCCGGCCATTTCTGCTGCCTCGTTAGTAAATCGCTTAGAGCAAAGTGGTCATGCGAGGCATTTGCCACGCCTATTACAAAAAGAACGCCTACTACCCGATTCAGATCATCTTGCGAGTGAATTTGAAGGCATTTTAAAGAAAATTTCTCATGCCATTGCTGAAGCGCGTTTTAATGAACTACAACAAAGGGTTGATAGCCTAAGTGCTGAGGAAAAAATGGAGTACGTCGAACTCACACGCCTGCGTGATTAAACATTTGGAATCCCGACTTGAAATTCTAAAAATATCCCCTACTTTGTACTCTAAGGAAACCCGCACTATCCGGCAGCAATTGCCCCCCTCACTTTAGGTTGTCTGTGAGCAGGTTATCCAAAATCATGGTGGCAGTGCTATCAAGACGACATTTACAGGCTATTTACATAGCGGAGTGGCTGAAATTCGTGTAGAATTCGGCGGTTTACGCTTTGGCGTATAATTATTTGTAACTTATTGTTTTTTAAGGTTTTTAAAGCATGTCGATGAATCAAAGTCAGCAACAATCGCAACTTAAAGTACTTATCGCAAAAGGTAAGGAACAGGGCTATCTGACCTATGCCGAGGTAAATGATCACCTTCCCAATGACATCGTCGATCCCGAACAGATCGAAGACATTGTTGCCATGATTAATGATATGGGCATCGCTGTGCATGAAACAGCACCCGATGCTGATTCTCTACTCATGACGGATAATTCTGTTGATGAAGATGCCGCCGAAGAAGCCGCCGCCGCCTTAGCATCAGTGGATAGCGAGTTTGGAAGAACGACTGATCCAGTGCGCATGTATATGCGTGAAATGGGTGCCGTCGAACTGCTTACCCGCGAAGGTGAAATTGAAATCGCCAAACGCATTGAAGATGGCCTAAAGCAAATGTTATCTGCTTTAGCAACTTATCCTGCGACAATCGAACAGGTCTTATATACCTATTCACGAATCGCGGCAGAAGAAGCCAAGTTAACGGATCTCATTAGCGCTTTTATCGATCCCAACGCACCGGACAATATCCCAACACCGGAAGAAATCGCGGCACAAAATGCTGCTAGCAACAACGGTGATGACGATGATGATACTCCTGTCGACACTGGCCCGGACCCGGAAGAAGCTAAAGAACGCTTTGCCAATATGGGCAAGACCTACAAGAAATGGATCACCTCCATTGCCAAGCATGGTGCCAGTGATAAAAAGTCTCTGAAATTTCAGGTCGATATTATTAGCCAGTTTATGGAATTAAAGATGACACCGAAGATGGTGGATATGCTGCAGAGCAATATGCGCAGCCTGGTCGCCAAAATTCGTAGCCATGAACGCGTCATTATGAATTTCTGTGTTAACAAGGCACACATGCCACGTAAGGATTTCATCACCTCTTTTCCAGAAAATGAAACTGACCTTACCTGGTTGGACAAACACATTAAGGCAGGCGAAAACTATTCAGCAGTGCTCGAGCAGCACCGTGATGAAATCCTGCGCGCGCAACAAAAACTGCACATCATCAAAGAAGACTGTGGTCTGCAGATCAGTGAAATCAAAGACATCAATCGCAAAATGTCCATAGGCGAAGCCAAGGCCCGCCGCGCGAAAAAGGAAATGGTTGAAGCCAATCTGCGTCTGGTTATTTCTATCGCCAAAAAATACACCAATCGCGGCCTGCAATTTCTGGATCTGATTCAGGAAGGCAATATTGGATTGATGAAAGCTGTCGACAAATTTGAATATCGTCGTGGTTATAAATTCTCGACATATGCCACCTGGTGGATTCGTCAGGCCATTACCCGTTCCATTGCGGATCAGGCTCGCACCATTCGTATCCCGGTACATATGATCGAAACGATTAATAAACTCAATCGTATTTCACGCCAGATGCTGCAGGAGATGGGTCGTGAAGCGACACCGGAAGAACTGGCTGAGCGCATGGAAATGCCTGAAGACAAGGTACGCAAAGTTTTGAAGATCGCCAAAGAACCTATCTCCATGGAGACACCGATTGGTGATGATGAAGATTCACATCTGGGTGACTTTATTGAAGACTCCAATGTTACGGCACCAATCGAATCGGCCACCAACTTTGGCTTGAAAGAAGCGACTACTGACGTACTCGAAGGTCTTACTGCACGTGAAGCCAAAGTCCTGCGCATGCGTTTCGGTATCGACATGAATACTGACCATACACTGGAAGAAGTGGGCAAACAGTTTGATGTTACCCGTGAGCGTATTCGCCAGATTGAAGCCAAAGCACTTCGCAAACTGCGTCACCCTAGTCGGTCGGATCAGTTGCGCAGCTTTCTGGATATTGAATAAACACTTGTTGCACGAGGTGCAAAGCAAAGATATGCTTTGCGCCTCAATTTAGTTACACATATCAAGCAATCAGTAGCTAAAGTTTCGGGCCTGTAGCTCAGTTGGTTAGAGCAGGGGACTCATCAAAATGGTGCGTTCATACTGAAAGGTATGAAATGAACGGGATGAATTCAGGGAAACCTTCCGGTTTAAAAACCGATGGCAATCCTGAGCCAAATCGAGGGTATACCTTCGAAAGGTGCAGAGACTACCTGGGGACTGGTTTGTATTAAACCAAAATGTCCTTAATAACAGGCTAGAGCGTCCCGCGCCCAAACAAGCCAAAATGATTTTGGTGTTGTGGGTGATGATATAGTCCGCGCTTGGTAGAAATATCAAGGCTACGTGAATCCCTTGGTCGTAGGTTCAAGTCCTACCGGGCCCACCAATTTCTCTTTTTCTCTTAAATATTTTGTGCACGTAACCATATTTTGAGCGCCCTGCTCATATTATGGTGGTATGTGAGCATAATCTGATGTATGGATTAATAAAAAATAATCTTTCTTTACTCGCTACTTCTGTTACTTTGGCTCAATATTACTGCTTGATCTGCAGGAAAGAAATTGTGGTTCACTCATTGTAGTTGTGCCATGGCACTACCGTGTTGTGGAGTTGACACATAATGAAATCATCATATGGTCTATGTAAACTCGATGTACTTTGGTAATTGATATCTTTTAAAAAACAAAGGGGATCTTTGGCCTAAGAAAAAACTTGAAATATATACAAATGTTTTTAGTTATAAAGTTAATTTGAACGCTGAGAAACAGCTAGCAGTGGCATTGCTTAATTGAAGCGTTAAGATTAAAAACAAAGATTTCGTTATGCCAATTCACTACTTAATAGAAGAGTCTATGTTAGTGATAAAAGTTATATGAAACAGCTAAAATGTGGTTATGTGAAATATGCTAACGATTCAAAAGCGAAGGATTGGCCGAAGTCGAGGACTTAGCTGTGCTTCACTCAAAAGGGGCCCCTGGACGAAGCGCCGTTGCACTCCAACTTGTCGGATCAGCGCCCATCTTTCGGCCAAGTGCAGTTAGCTTACGCATTATATCCGCATCGAACATCTCATCTGAATCCTCGATCTGATAATCTTGAGGAATAGTGACATATCGCATTTGCGCATCAAATTCGGGAAGCTGGTTGATCAGACGAACATAGGTCTCAGTATCCTGAATCGCCTGCAGCGTGGAAGCGCGCAGCAGTACACTCAAACTACGTTTAGCGATAGACGTCCAGCGTGATCTCACGACTTCGTGATCGGGCAGGAGCTTTTGATTGACAATCATCCAAATTCGGATTCGTATTGGTCTATTACTGTCTACAAACTTAACAGAGTTTGTATCACGATGATAAAGCCAACTCCGCTCATCGATACCACTAACAACTTGCATTGTGGCACCACCATCTACATATAAATAATCATCGATAGTGATTGGTGGGAAAACACCTGGGATGGCAGAGGATGCCAATAATATGGATGTTGTCTGTTTTGCCGCTGCTTCAACCGGATTCTCATGAGCAATCTTTGCCAAATTCCAAACACGCATCAAACCATAATCAACATTTGTCGCCCCAATAAGTAATTGCCGATTTTTAGAGGTTTCTTTCGAAATTGCCTGAATAAGATCTGGGCTGATGATTGATCGGATTTTGCTGTGTAGTTTGGAAATATCATAAAGTGAAACATTACCCGGCAGATAGGGAATAATTCCTCTCTTTCGTACCCAATTCTCCTGCGGATTTTCATAGAGATCTAATATTTTCTGATAGGCGTCTTCAGTACCCAGAAACGCAAAGGGGGCAATCAGCGCACCAGTACTGATACCGCTGACGGTATCGAACCGTGGACGTATGAATTCTCTGTCCGTGACTTCTCCCCACCCGTTAAGAAAACCCGCACCGAATGCACCGAAGGCACCTCCACCAGAGAGTACGAGCACATCATAACTTTGTTGTTTATTGCCAGTATGGATCTTGGTATTGTTATATTCAGACCGAATACGTGTAATGGATTGTGTCGACATCTCATTAAGATCGGTTTTGTACAAACGAACGAAGCTTGGGTGGCGAATTTCAAGATCCTGTTCAGTTATTCCCCGCATCGGCGATGTTTGGCATCCCGATAAAAATATGATAACGAAGCATACAGCTAGTTTTGACGTCAATATATTCGCACTATGATTAGCCATCATGTTCAGTACTCTTGTTTTTTTGTCAAAGGACTCGTTTGCTAGTATTTATTAAGCTGCAGCCAAGCGGAAAGACTTGTTTGCAGCGCAAATAACTCACTATTTAATAAAAGTTTGTCGTGCAATATGGTGTTCTCCAAATATTATGTTTATATCAATTCGCCCAACTACCCCCAAGAGCAAGGCTTAAGTTAACCCGTTGCTCTAAGAGTAAACGTCGCACAGAAATTAGATTACTTTTTGTACCAATCACACGTTGTTGAATAGTTAACACATCGAGCAAATCCGTTTCGCCTTCATTGTAACGTAGCTTGGCAATACGGTAAGCTTTATTCGCTTGTTTCGTTGCTTCTTGCAGCTCTGCTTCACGAGTATGTAACACGACGCCTTGATCAAGCGATGTTTCAACTTCGTTAAATGCGGTTAAGGCCGACTGTGCATAAGCAGCAAGTGCCTGTTTTTGCTCAGCGGTGGCAATATCTACTTGCGCACGAAGTCTACCGCCATCGAATAAAGGCGCGAGTAAATTAGTACCAAGCTGCCAAACAACATTTTTTGAACTGGAAATATTCGACAATGAATTGGAAGCACCACCTATCGAACTAGTTAAGCTCAGCCGGGGCAATTGAGCTGTTTTCGCTTGTGCAACGGCATTAAAGGCAGCGGCGACACGGCGCTCTGCAGCGATCAAATCAGGACGTCGCTCTAACTGTTCAGATGGAATTCCGGTGGGTGGCGCAGCTGGCGCATCAGGCAATGATGCCCGTACTGAAAGTTCAGCACTTGGGTATCGCCCCAGTAAAATTTCCAATGCCCTTACCGCATCACGGTGAGAACCTTCAAGCGTTACTAATTGTTCACGAGAAGTTGCCAAGTCGGAGCGCGTTAATGCGAGATCCTGGGCTGAGGTCAAGCCGTTTTTATAACGAACTTCTGTAATACGTAAGGTTTCTTCAAGGGCAGTCCGTCTTTCACGTGCGATATTGGTTTGTAAAGTCGCTTCGATCGCAACCAAATAAGCTTTTATCGTTGCAGCGGCTAATGAGTGTTGTGCGTAGCGGTGATCGGCGGCCACGGCTTGTGCACTGGCGATCGCACCTTCCGCACCGGCACGAATACGACCCCAAACATCCAATTCCCAACTTAGTTGTAACCCGAGATTCAGGCTACTCGTACTTACCGAACTGCTTGGGCTACCACTACGGTTGCCACCGGCAGCAAGATCAACTGTCGGCTTTAATGCTGCACCAGCCTGCACGGCTAGAACACGTGCACGTTCAACGCCAGCTGCACTAGCTTGAAGATTTTTATTATTCACCTGAGCTTCTTGTACCAGTTTAATCAACGTTGGGTCATTAAAAGACTTGATCCAATCAACCTGCACATCACTTGCAGTGACTTGTGTGGCCCAACTATCGGGGGCAGATGCTACTTGCGCCTGCGTGGCAGCATCCACCTCATCTTGAGAAACGGGTGCTGTTGTACACGCAACCAATGCAAGAGACACCGTTGTGAATAAAAAACTGACTTTAAGCGTTTGCATGCTGACTCTCCGACTGAGTTTCATTAGCATTAATTTTGAAGAAAATGGCATACAGTACGGGCACAATAATTAATGTCAGCACGGTTGCAAAGCTTAAACCAAATACCAGTACGACTGCCATTGACTTAAAGAAAGCGTCGAAGAATAAAGGAATCACGCCCAATACTGTTGTCAGCGTCCCCATCATTACGGGTCTGAGACGACTAGTGGCGGAATCCACCACTGCATCATAGCGAGGCTTGCCTTTTATAATTTCCACGTTCATTTGGTCAACTAACACAATAGCGTTTTTGATTAACAAACCAGATAAAGATAACAATCCAAGGATGGCCATGAATTCCATTGGGGTACCGGTAATAAGCAAGCCGGCGACTACACCAATTAAAGCCAATGGTACGACCAGCCAGATAACGATAGGTTGGCGCACGGTGCCAAAGAGTATGAACACAACGAGAACCATAGCCAATAAACCGAGAGGAATGGTTGAGGCTAAATCATCATTTGAATCTTTTGCGTTACCATACTCGCCATCCCATTCCATCGTATAACCATCCGGCAATTTAATGTTTTCTATCGCCGGTTTAATGCGATTGTGTAACTCGGCCGTTAACTCATCAGGGTAAGGGTCAGATTGTGCTTTAATTGTCCATACGCGGTTTTCACGTCTTAATTGGCCGTCACGCCAAATCGTTCTAAAACCTTCGGTGATTTGTGCAATGGGTACGAGTTTACCTGTCGTTGAACTGAGTACCTGAATATCGGTAATGTCATTAATGCCCTTGCGTTCGTTTGCGGGAGCGCGTGAGATGATAGGGAGCAGATCATCGCCTTCGCGATAAACGCCCACTGATTTACCGGTGAAGTTTGTTTGCAAGGCTGTAGCCAAATCTTCTCTTGAAACACCTGCACGACGACCTTTGATTTCTGAGTATATCGGTTCAATTACACTGACTTGTTGTCGCCAGTTATCTTTGATAGATAATGCGCGTCCATCAGCAACCATGATAGCTTTTGCTTCATTGGCGAGTTGCCGTAACACAACAGGATCAGAACCTTTAAAGGTTGCTTCAATTTTTGAGCCACCGCCTGGTCCTAATACAAAACGCCAAGCTTTTGCTTGCGCATTCGGGTAATTATCATTTACATACTTCTGGACTTTAGGAATGAGTTGATCTATTAATTTATAGTCATCAACACGAACAAGTAGTTGTCCATATGCAGAATTAGGGGACTCAGACGCATAGGTAAGCATGAAACGTATACCACCTGCGCCAATTGAACTCTGTACAGCATTCACGCCGTCTAATTGTGAAATAAAATTCTCAAGTTTTATTATATCTTGTTGAGTACGGTTAATTGTTGAGCCTTGAGGTAGCCAATAGTCCACCACCATTTGTGGAGTAGTCGAAGCGGGGAAAAAACCAGACTTAACAAATTGAAAACCCCAAATAGAAACTATAAACAAGATGACAACCGAACCAACTACAAGGCTACGTGCTTTAAGTGATTTGCCAATTAAATGTCGATAATTGCGGAAAAAGGCATTTTCTTTTTTTCTATCATTCGCATCCAGACTGCCAACTTCTTTAAACAACCAATGACAAAATAATGGTGTTAGGGTTAATGCAAATATCCAACTGAATAATAAAGAAATCAATATTACCCAAAACAAATGACCGGTGTATTCTGCAGTACTACCGGGTGCAAAACCGATAGGAGCAAAGGCAATAATGCCAACCAACGTGCCACCAAGTAGTGGCCATTTGGTTTGCGTTACAATTTCTTTTGCAATGTCGAGTTTTTTTCGACCTTGTTGCACGCCAACCAAAATTCCCTCAGTCACTACAATAGCGTTATCGACCATCATGCCCAGCGCAATAATTAAAGCGCCTAAGGAAATACGATGCATAGGGATATCTACGATCTGCATTGTTAGTAAAGTGGCAAAAATCGTCAGCAATAAAATCGCGCCGATAACAACACTTGATTTAAACCCCATAAATATTAACAATGTCACTATAACGATGATGAGTGCAGCGATAACATTAATGACAAAATCTTGTACTGATACATCAACTGTTTTGCCCTGATGATAATATTCATGTAGTTCGATACCCAGAGGTCGACGGCTTTCAGCTTCTGCGATTTTTTTATCAACCGCTTGTCCGATTTTTACAATATTGCCGCCCAACACATTGGCTACCCCCAAGGCAATTGCCGGTTGTCCGTTATAACGCATTAATTTATCAGGTGGTGTTTGATATCCGCGCCATACATGTGCGATGTCTTTGAGATAAATTATCTTGCCATCTTTCGATCCGGAGACCAGGAGATTTTTTATAGCATCCACAGAATCAATAGAACCGGATGGATCAATAATGATGCGTTGATCACCTATGGTAACGTTTCCTGCAGCCACCACAGCGTTTTGTTGTGACAGTATGTTGTATATATCGTTAATCGACACACCCAGAGTCGCTGCGTTTTGACGTGAGATTTCAACAAAAATCGCCTCCCTCAACTCACCGGCTAAATTAACCTTAGCAACCCCTTCAACCTGTAATAAATCGCTTTGTAAGGCTTTCGCGTATTTTCTTAATTCAGAAGGGCTATATCCTTCACCGGTAATAAAATAATAAAGACCGTATACATCGCCGAAGTCGTCATAAACCATGGGGGTGCCAGCACCAGGAGGTAATGTATTTTCCGCATCTTTGACTTTATTACGGAGTTTGCCCCAGATAATTTGTAAGTCGGCTTTGGTAGGGGAGAATTCGTATTTAATTTCTACCTTAAGTTCAGAAACACCGGCGGAGGATACTGATTCAATAACATCAACTTCCTGCATTTGCTGTATAGCGCGTTCTAAAGGCTCGGTCACTTCTTCAGCGACTTCCAGGGGGCTCGCACCGGGATATTGTGTAAAAATCTGTGCGATACGAATCGTGAATTCCGGATCTTCAAAACGTGGCATGTTTTGATAGGCCGACCATCCACCAAAAACCGTTAGCAGTATTACTATGACACTGAGTACTTTATTTTTTATGGTGTATTCGGCGATGTTCATGCAATGCGTCCTATAAGGAAAATATTTTTATAGATAGCTTGTTTTAAATTAAGCTAATTATTCAGTCCACGGACGAACTTTCATCCCCTCTGCAAGATAAGCAGCACCGGCACCAACGATAGTTTCGCCAACAGTTAATCCTTGTGTGATAACTACCGTTTCACCGATGCCTTCTTGAATGGTGATATTGCGTTTTGTCACCGTCATATCATTGTTATTCACAACCCAAAGATATTGTTGACTGCCATCACTCATCACCGCAGCCAAAGGGACACTTACACCGCTTTGATTCGCGTCTTTACTTGATGAAACCAGCAAAACAGTAGCGTTCATTCCTGGCAGAATAATTAGTTGTTCAGGTGACTTGAAGGTAAATGTGACTGCATAGGTTTGTGAAATACTATCAGCTTCAAGGACCGCTTCTTTATATTTGGCAGGAACAGGAGATTGAGGAGCAGCATCAAGAATAACGAAAGCATTCTGATCGGTACGAGTTTTAGCAGTGGCAATCACACTAGCAGGTAAATTAACGGTAGCTTCTAGTGTTTTACTATTCATTAACGTTACGATCATTTCACCAGGCTGGATATTCTGCAAACGTTTCACCGGTATATTCGTGATCACACCTGCAAAGGGTGCTCGTAAGATCGTATCGCTTAACGCCTTTTTGGCTGTATCCAGCTGGGCCTTGGCAACATCGCGTTGCGATTTTCGTTGCTCTAGAACATTTTTAGCAATGGCATCTTGCTTGGCTAACCGCACTGCACGTTGGTATTCCGCTTCAGCATTATCATACTGCGCTTTGGCAGCGTTAAGCTTATTTTTATAATCGCGCTGCTCCAGTTTGGCAATGATATCGCCTTGTTTAATTTGTTGTGTCTCATTGACCGTTAACTCTTGTAGTAAACCGCCAACTTGAAAGGTTAAATCTGATGATTTTGCGGCACTAATCACAGCCGGATAACGATTAGATTGTTTATTAATTACATTCCCAAGCGTGATCAACTTCGCGGGACGTACGGTAGACTTTTTAATGGGCTCTTCTGCCTCTTTGCTGCAAGACACCAGTAATGTGATAGCAACAAGACAAGTGCATATAGACACAAATTTAATTTTGATCACTGGACTTACACCTCTTTTTTATTATTATCTAAGTTTACAGTAGTTTATTTTATTCCCATGAGTATATCTTAATTTATACCACAAAAAATGGGTAAACTCAGTGCTGAACCAGATGCTGGTTAACTGACATCCAAATTTAATAGGCATATAAAATTTATGGTTAATGATGCATGGCTAGCAAGTAAGTATGATGCTCGGTTAGTATGACCCTGTAACTCACCATGGATTACTATCCATACGATTGGAAAACCCAACCTGAGTTGATAATTTATTATGTTACAGCAGCTTTTGATTGGTACTCTCATTATTTCGGTCACCATCGCGATACAAGTTTTATTTATTA
>Ga0316204_10005159_pt1 | contig 22087 bp, 23 predicted proteins | sample 6monrhotite_MG_2_FD_205661 | JGI IMG/M metagenome (GOLD analysis project Ga0316204, IMG submission 205661) | Microbial mat bacterial communities from mineral coupon in-situ incubated in ocean water Damariscotta River, Maine, United States -... | ecosystem: Environmental > Aquatic > Marine >... | reverse complement strand
CCGACGCGGTAGTATGGTGTGTGCCTGAGAGAAAAATCTAAGTTAATATAAGTAAGAAATATATGCTCAGGCTGCAGATTTAATCGCTATTGTTTGTAAAAGAAAAATTTGGTGCGGAATGTGAGTAATTAGTTTCTTTAAACGAGTGCAACTCAATCGGTTTTCCATGCGGCGTGTGTAAATAGACTTGCCTCCATGCTTCTTTTCGCTCTTTCATATCACCCAAACCAACGATTTGTTTATTTGAAACGATCACTTCGAGTGCGTTCAACCAATGCGAGTAATAGGTATCACCTAAGTCAGGATCGCCTGATTGTTGGGCTAGTTTAACTTGTTCACTAAATACATCTACCCATTCCGACCAAGTGAAATGACCTTCATCACACAGGCTAACAGCCAGAGCAAAAGCTTGTGCTTGCCAAGGTTCATTAAATACAGATCCTTTCTCATCTTTTGGGAGATCGGGTAAATTATCGTAGAGTTTTTGAGTTGTTTTATTCATCTTTTTTCCGAATCGTCTTTCCTAACAAGTTGGTTCCAAATAATCCTGCCATAGATCTAAATGGATTGTGGTTTTATTTTCCGTTTCCCATAATTCACTACCCTTAAATGCGACATTATATAAATGCGTTCCGATCCGGTTACCTTTTGAACTTTCATCAGGAAAAACATGACTTCCGTAATACTCATGAATAACGCCCACGTGACCACGAACATATTGAGGAGCCCTTGTATGAGCTCGTCTAGTAAATAACTTAACTCGAACACTATCTCCTGGTTTAAATTCTTGCGGTAAATCAGTCGGCATATCAGCCGAACCACCTTTTAGCAATATGCCTGCTACTTGATCCGGCGAAACTCTTTTTTTCACCAATCTGTCTACCGCTGGAGTTTTCATCTTGCCTGTTGCTAACTCTTCCGCATCGGCAAGATTATTTTCCAAAAGTAATTTTTCTAAACCCACCAACCAGGTTTCATAATAACTGTTGGTCAAATAATCTGCAGGATGTTGTCGTTCACGCGCAAACCGTGACATGTCGATATTCCACTCACCCAAAAAACCTGTAGCGAGCATTAATCCCATTGCTCGCTTTTCCCATTCTGCATGAAAAACTGGTTCTTCACTTTCAGTTTCGGGGTTGATTGAGCCCAATCCATCGAAGCCGCCCAAATCATGTGCGCCGTTCAAGACTGGCTCTCAATTTGTTCAGGTGTTTTTGCTAACTCAACCCCAATCATAGAATTTCGGGAAACTAACAGTTCGAGATCTTCCACACTCCAGCCCTCTGTTCCAACAGGGCGCTGAGGAAGCACCAAAAATCGAACTTCAGAAGTAGAATCCCAAACGGAAATATCGATATCATCCTCAAGCACCGTACCAAATTCAGCTAAAACGGCTTGGGGCTCAGACACGGCTCTCGCTCGATAAGGTGCAGATTTATACCAAACTGGCGGCAAACCCAATACTGTCCACGGATAACAGGAACAAAGTGTACAAACCACCAAGTTATGTTGAGAGTCAGTATTTTCCACGACTTTCATGTGCTCTCCCTGACGTCCCATATAACCCATCGACGCGATTGCTGCTGTCGCATCTTCTAGTAACCATTTTTTGAACTCAGGATCTGTCCAAGCGCGGGCTACAACTTTTGCACCATTTTTCGGACCCACTTTATTTTCATAAGTATCGATAATAGTGTCGATAGTTGCTGCATCGACCAATCCTTTTTCGATTAAAAGGGATTCAAGCGCTTTAACGCGCAAAGTCGGATCTGAAGGTGGCTCTGTGTGGTCATGAACGTGATGGTGGGTATGATTAGAGCCCATGAAAATACTCCCGCTAATAAAAAAGTAGGTATTTGGATTATCAAAGTATAACCTGAAATGGAATTTATCATAAATCGTTGCTAAAGTAAGCGAACGCTTACCAACAACTAAGAATTACCAATTTGAGAAACAGAATGAAAATCGCCAGTATCCAATTAAATATTGTTTGGGAAGAAAAGCACGCCAATTTTGAGCGTGCCGCCAATTTTATCGAACGTTCTAAAAAAGATGGCTGTGATTTAGTCGTATTACCAGAAATGTTTAACACCGGTTTTTCCATGAATGCTGACTCGATCTCTGAACCATTCAACACTATAACTTCTGAGTTTCTTTGCAAGATAGCCGAAAAACATCAAATCAATTTGATTGCTGGTTTTGTGGAAAAAACTGATGATAAAAATGAAAATATTGCTCAATTTATAAACCGAGAAGGGCAGATGAAATCGAGATATATCAAAAACTACCCTTATTCCTGCGCTGGCGAAGACAGAGTTTATTCAAGCGGTGATCAACAAGTAATATTTGATTTAGAAAACCATCCAGCAAGCCTGTTTATTTGTTACGACTTAAGATTCCCTGAGTTATTTAGAAAAGTCGCCAAACAAGTCGAAATAATTTTTGTCATTGCTAGTTGGCCAAAGACGAGACAAATGCATTGGGAAACTTTGTTGAAAGCAAGAGCCATTGAAAATCAATTTTTTGTGGTTGGTGTTAATCGAATTGGTCAAGATGGTAATGATCTGCAATACGGCGGTGGCTCACATGTTTATTCACCGTCTGGTGAGGATCTTTCGAGAGGCGATGAAGATCAAGAATATATCCTTACTGAGATTGATTTTTCGGAAGTAAAAAAAACAAGAGAAGCGTTACCTTTTCTTGGTGATATGACGGATTAATAATACTTGAAACTGCGATAGTTAGTTGTTTAGACATTATTCAAATAATACACAGCAGAAGGTACAAGTAGATCGAAAAACATGTAAAAACCAACTTCCCGGATCTCAGCAGAATCATTATTCACGACTAATTTCATAAATCGCCAAAAAAGTGCAATATTTTTAAACAACGAGTAAACCTTTTACTCAGTCGTTACACTATCAATAAAAGGTTGGAGAAACTAGGTGGCTGGAGACGAGTTAAGTGATCGCCATTTAATTAAACAATTTCAACGTGGTGATCTAAAGGCTTTCGACATGTTCGCCCTACGTTACCAAGATCGATTAATGCGACTTGCTGCTTCATCCCTTTATATCAGCGCGAATACGGAGGATGCAGTACAGGAAGTTTTTTTGAGATCATATAAGGGACTAAGTGGCTTTCGATTTAGCGCTGAACCCTTTACTTGGTTATATCGGACTCTTAAGAATGTTTGCATGGAAATGAATCGTAAAAGCTCGGGACAAACACCAAATAAAAATGCGCCAACCGGGTCAATGGTCGAGTACAGTGGTGCATTGGACGAAGAATTAGGTACGCAATTAGATAACGAGAGAAATATAGGCAAAGTTAGAGCGATAGTCGCTTGCTTGCCTGATCAACAACGAGAAGTTTTAGTTTTACGACTTTTTGAGGGATTTTCAATTAAGCAAACAGCTAAAATTTTAGGTTGTAGACCGGGCACAGTGAAAGCCCATTTGAATAAAGCGATGACTAATTTACGTCAATCGCCAACATTCCAAGCTAAGCGTAAGGAATTGAATTGATGGCTAACCAAGATGAATTCAAAAAACTACAAGAGTTGGTAGAACTAGCCGATCAGAAAGCATTATCGCAGGTCAAAGAAGATTATTTGAACATTAAAGCACCAGCTAACTTATCGGCGCGATTAGTCTCTCAGATTAAAGCGTCAGAAGTTCGAAAACCGCTATTTTGGAAAATATCATGGATGCCTGTGGGTTTAGGTTCTGTCGCAACTTTGTTGATCGCCGTCTTACTAATTAGGCCAGTCTCGAATCCTTCAACAGAAGGAGCTTTTTCTTTAACAAGTTTGCCGTCATTATCTGATACATCGCTTTATTTGCCTAGCTTGCCAACTTATTCTATTCCTAGTTTAAATGAAATGACGGGGATTTCTTTGCTACCTCAAACGCCAAGTTATGGAAATTCTGAAGATGAAATTGAGAAATCACCGAGAAAAAATAATACAAAGAGATAGCCAATAATAGATACTCGACAAAATATTTTTACTTGTTTTTTATATTAATTTAAGGAGTTAACTTATCATGCACTTAATTAAAAGTACTATCGCTATAATGGCACTTTCACTTTTACCTTACTCTGCGCCAGTTTATGCTGAATCTAACATTCCGCCCGAAATAGAAAAAATGCATGCGTTCTTGGGTCTGATGCAAAAGTTCTATGGGATTGTTAATTCAATGGATCAAGTCAGCGCAGATCCAACCCAAGCGGCTATTATGCAAATGTTCAAAATCCAGGAAATCTACGAACAAAAAGGCAAAAAAGCAGAAGCTGCAGAGATCTTTCGCCAAGTATTGAAAGATTCGAATAATCCAACACTGCGAAATGCTGCCACTTTTATGTTGGGCGACATTTTAAAAGACTCGGGTCAAAAAGATGAAGCGATCGCTGTGCTAAAAAAAGGCTTGAATGAGAATTTGAAGCGAGCTCAATGATGAATAAATCTCGCTCAAGAATTAGAAAATTCGGTAGGTTAGAAATACCGTTAACGATTATTGGCTTTTCAATATTAATATTGATGATCGGCTGCGGCGGTGGTTCAAGTAACGACGATCCAAATAATCCACCGCCAGTTATGGTCACTGTTGATTGGCAGATAAACGTCGATATATCAACTGCCAGAATACCTGTAAAGTCAGCATTGATTGGTCACTATGATCTTTCTGGTACCTTGTATAATTACGGGGCGGTGAGTGGGCTGAAGGACTCTATGTCGCAAGTTGGTTTTAACTTGGATGGTGGCGAAAGCTCCGACTGGCGGCTTGGACTTGGTCGTTGGGAAATCGGCACCGAATTATTCGACACATTAACGGATGGTAGTGAATGCCCGATTATTTTAACCGGGAGCGAAAGTCAATTTGCTAACGATCTTGATTTGATTGCCAGCCGTGATTGGTTTACTTTTACTGATGGTATGCCGGTTAGTCTCTTAGGCATAAATGATAGTCGTTACTCATTGGATTACATTCGTTCAAGCTTAGATGTTGCCAATGACTTTGGTGCGAGTCCATTTGTTTCAATTGATATCATGCCGAGAGCATTATCGGTCAACCAAACACCGAACCGAGTCAATTGCGGTGCCTCGTTTACCAATTCGATAAGTAATAATCAGCCGGTAGATCCACTTGTGTTTGCTTCAGCGGTTTCGGGTTTAGTATCACGGATTGTTGAAGGTAGCGGCGATAAATTAGGCGAGCAAAGACCTCGCAAAGCGCAGTACTGGGAAGTTTGGAACGAGCCAGAATTTTATTTATTTTGGGAGCCTGACTTAGCTACCGACCCAGATGCGTTTTTTGATATGGCTGTAGCAACGCTACAACAATTAGCTGATTACCGAGCAGTAAGCGTTGTACCAGAAGTTCAAAGTTTAAAATTTGGGCTTGGAAGCTTCGCTATTGAAAACACCGCGATAACCGTTATCGAAGGGTTTGATCCCGCAAATATTCCTCTAGATTTTATTTCTTTTCATCAATACAACGATGATCCCTTGGTCATTGTTGATGCGATTGCCGCAGTGAAAACTACACTTGAAAATTCCGTTAACTATAAAAATGTCGAATTAGTTTTAGCCGAATGGGGACCAGATTTAGATAGCCGTGTTGCAGATCAGCAATACGCAATGAGTATGGATGCTGCACTCCACGCTAGCACGGTAATTTTACTTGGTGCGCAAGTTGGTTTAGATCGATCCCACAAAGCGTTATTCTACAACTATTTTCCAGAAATCGCATTGGGGCTTATAGATAATGATGGGCAACCACGTCCGTTGTATCGTGCTTATGAAATGATGGCAAAAATCATGGATTCGAATAAAGAACGATTTGTTTTGTCTAACGTGAATGGCGGGAGACTAGATACTGGAATGGGCGCAGTCATGGTAACTCGCGATCAATCGAGTGGTACTCAAAGAGCACTTTTTGTTAATAGAAATTCAACAAGTAGAGTTGCAAGGATTGCTTTTGATGGATCGAACGCTCGTCCTTTAGAGTTGTTTGTGTTGGATGCAAGTGATAATCCTGTTAATCCATTGCGATCTATTGCGGTCACAGCGGATGAGTTTAATGTTCCGGCGGAGTCTTTGGTTTTGGTTGTTTTTTGATTTGTATGTATCTATGGAACGGCTAGTTTATATTTCTGGATGCACATGTCCACCTAGTAATTTAGAACTTTCAGCACATATTGTTTTATAACCGAGCTCCAAATTGCCTAGGTCTCATAAACATAACCAAAAATATCACAGTTTTACCATTAACAATTACGGTCTTTTCAGAATATACGGATTTTTAATCTTATTATGAAAAAATGTATCCATTTTAAATGACAGAATAGCGGTTAGTTCTAAGTCAAGCAGAAAGTAGGGCATGTTGGAATACTCCTCTTTGGAAGCTTCATTAACCCAAAACTTTAATCGCTTATCTAAGGCGGTAGTTAATTTATTTTGATCAGAAATAATGATAGCTTCTAATATTGATAGCAAGCTATCAAATCTTTTTGACTCCTCACTTCGCCGCCCAACTTCTTTAATATTAACATTAACTAGTTTTCTCAGAACTCTGAGTTCTTTTTTTATAGTTAAAAGAGGTTTGTCGTCTAAAAAGGCTAACAAGACTGATAAAAACGATCTAAGCAAATCAGTTATAAAACCATTATTAAAAATGTCATCGTCAAAAATATTGATCATTTTTTGTGCGAATTTTTTGTTAATATTGATCGATGCAATTACCATCCAATAAAATATAAAAGGGTCATTAAACTTGTAGTTCAGATCAAAGGCGATATCAGCAGCGTTAGTCACTTCAGCTAAATACTGAATAACTACATCGATATTCTCTTGTGTATAGTGCGAATAACTTGATAAACAGAGCAGTTGTGGAATTATATCTCCAAAACAATATGCGTCCTTATCAATTTTCGCCTGTTCCTTGTCGTTCAAATAAGTCTCATAATCGTTAATCCAGTGTTTACTTTCTTTGCTCACTATCTCGAAATTTGGATTATGTGGAAGATCTAAATAAGGCATTAAATTTTCTCCATTTATATTAACTAATAACTCTCGTCCCAAACTCCCCAGTTCCATTAGCTACTGCTAAAAACGCGCCTGAATTTTTCCCACTAACAATCGCAATGGTTTCGACACCCTCAGACAACAATGTCATCGCTTCTTCCACTTTGGGGATCATCCCACCTTGAATTATTCCATCTTTTATAAGTTGTTTGGCTTGCTCTCGATTGACTTGCTTAATTCGACTTTCAGGATCATCTAAATCCTTAAAAACACCGCCAACTTGAGTGGTTAAAAGTAGTAAATTTGCTTTTACCGATTTCGCTATTTGAACAACGGTTGTATCCGCATTAATATTAAAAACTCTGCCGTTTTTGCCAATACCCAAAGTTGCAATTACTGGTATTAGATCTAAATCAAGCAAACCAAATAAAATTTTTGAATTAATCTCGGTCACATCACCAACCTCACCAAAATCAATAGGTTTGTCGGGGGCACCTGAGATTAAAATAGGCGGTCTTTTTTGCGCTTGAATTAATCCCCCTGACGCACCATGACAACCAAACGCTGGTAGACCAACTTTGGTCAATTCCGATACCAAATTAACATTCACTTCACCAACAATTGCCTGTTTTACAACCAACAGATCTTGTGCAGATGTAATCCTTCTTCCGGCAACTTTATTCGGAGTTAATCCGTGAAGTTCTTGTAATCGATTAACCTGAGGACCACCACCATGCAGTAAAACGATCGACCAATTGTTTGCTCGTAAATCCTTAATATTATTTGCAAGACCACTACTTTCTTTTGCAGATAATAGAACATCGCCGCCAACTTTAATTACCGCGATTTTTTTATGACTATTTTTTAAAGGCTGACTCATTTTGATACTCAATTAACTAAGGCCACAATCCAGGATTATCTAAACCAAAATGAGCAGGCTTTCCTGTCATAAGATTAAAGCATTGAACCGCTTGACCTGCACCACCTTTAATTAAATTATCAATCGCACTGGTAATACACAAAGTACGTTTGCTGGTGTCTTCATCAATGCGAGTTTCAATACTGATTTCTACTCTTGCGGTTCCAGAAACTGCTACAACTTCCGCAGCGGCACCTTTTGGTCTGACATTGGTTAGTAAATGATCCGCATAATAATTTTCGTACAAAGATTGAATACTTTGTTGATCTTGCTCTTTTTCTAAATCTAATTGAGACACTGCTAAAATTCCGCGAACAAGTGGTGCAGACACAGGCACAAAATCCAGTGATATTTTTGCCGCGCCTGCTTTAGATAAGGTCTGCACAATTTCCGCACGATGTTGATGATGAAGCGCTTTATAAGCTTTTAAATTATTAACTCTAACCGCATGATGGGTGCCCGCTTGCGGTTTAACTCCAGATCCTGAAGAGCCGGTCATAGCAACGGTGCGAACGTTGGTATTTTTTAATAAACCCGCATTCGCTAATGGTAAAAGTCCCATCGCAATACCCGTTGCAAAACAGCCGGGACTCGCCACGTGGTTAGCATTTTTAATCGCTTCGCTATTTAACTCTGGCATACCATAAACAAAAGTTCCGAGTCGATCAGCACAAGGATGTTCGGGCGCATAATCGCGAATATAATCGGTTAACTTTTCTAAGCGAAAATCGCCAGATAAATCGATAATCTTAACGTCTAAATCAAATAACTCCATAGCAACTTTAGCGGTAATGATATGAGGCATCGCAAGAAAAACGATATCAGCTCCCTCTACACATTCTTGTGGACTAATATCCTGCATTTTAATATCATCATAGCCTGGCAAATTTCGATGTACTTGACTAACCGACTGACCAATAAAATCTTTACTTGAAACCCGTAAAACTTGCACATCATCGCGTACTAGCATATGACGTAAAATTTCTGCCGCTCCGTAGCCTGCACCACCGATTATCGAGATTTTAGTTTTATTCATTATTTTTACCTTTTTATATTTTTAATACTTATTCCTTCTCAAATGATGAGAGAAGGTTAGCAAGAGGGTGAAAATTTATAATTCAATTTCTTCAAGCAATACGCCGACTCTTTGCCCAACGGGCACATTGTTATTGGGAAATACAATGGCTTCTCCATCGTTTTCAACCACGTATCGTTGGTCTTTGTTATCAGATGCGAGTACGGTACCTTTTTTAAATGAAGTGAAGTTTTTTACATCATCAGCCAAATGTAATTTGTAGTCATTATTTTCTTTAATAATTTCTTGTTTTACTCGAAAAATTTTGTAAATATTATTGTCGAAATCAATTTTTCTCACTGGTTTCGATTGAATAATACATCGCATATTTTTTACAATCCCGGAATATTCTTGCATATCATTATCACCGAAAGGTTTAACACTTCCTAACTCAACCGTTGCCGCTAAAGCACTAAACTTGTTGCTAGTATAATAACTAAAAGTTCCCGCAGGTTGATTGCCCAATAAAACTGTTGTGATATCTGCACCACCAAAAAATGAAATATGCTCTTTATCCCATGGGCGACCGTCTAAAAATGGATACAACACAAATTTTTCGTATTTGGACGCTCTTATTGCCGTATGTAAATCAAAGTGATAACGAATGGATGCAACCATCTTATCGCCGTTATAAAAATCTGAAACTGCTTTTTCAATAACTTCGGCTCGTTCTGATTCGTAGTCTTTCGTTTGAGACTCTTTATAACGTCCAGAAAATAGTCGATTTAGATTTTGTGATAAAAAACGTTCACCAATATTCATCGATGGAGGATTGCCAATAATTAACAATAACCTCACATTGACTTTAAGCAGGTCATTCCAAATATCTTTAACTATTTGATCGACGATTTCTATCGGCGCAGTTTCATTACCATGAATACCACTAGAGATCACTAGGCTTGTTGAATTAACATTTATCGGCTCAATTTGCAGAATGCCGGTATCAATTAATTTCACAGAAAGACCATTGGCAAGAATTACATTCTTGCTTTCTGGTATTCTACTTTCGTAACTGCGAGTTAAGGTAAGAAAATTTCCGTTTTGGACAAATTCTTGCCAGTTTTTTTCGAAATTGCTCATATTAATTTTTTAAATAATCCAGCGCCATGTTAGATAAAATATCTACTCCTAATTTCATACCACTTTCATCAATAAAAAATTCAGGGGTATGATGAGCAGTCGCGTCTTTCAGTTTTACATTTTTAGGTTTCCCACCCAAAAAGAAATAAAATCCCGGGACTTCTTTTGCGAAGAAAGAAAAATCTTCAGCTCCAGTAATCGCGTCGATCAAAATTACATTTTTTTCACCCGCCTGGCGTCTCATAGTTGGCAACATATGTTCAACCAGTTCTGGCGTGTTGTAAGTGACCGGATAAGAGCTTGCCATTGGGATATCGATATCCACAGTTGCGTCCATACTTTCTGCAACGTTAGTGGCAATTTTTCTGATTTTTGCGTGAATATCTTTTCTCATGTCTGAGTCTAACGCTCGGATCGTGCCGATCAATTCAACTTCCGAAGGGATAATATTCGAACGAACACCACCATGAATACTTCCGATAGTAACAACCGCCGCTTGTTTGGTTAAAGGCATTTGTCTTGAAACAATCGTTTGTAAACTGTTAATAATTTGCGCGGAAACGACGATTGGATCAATACCATTCCAAGGTGTTGAACCATGAACTTGTTTGCCGTGTACTCGAATTCGAAAATCATCGACGCTCGCCATGATTCCACCTGGGCGGTAACCGATCATCCCAACTGGCGTTTGCGAGCTAATATGCAAACCGAAAATCGCGTCGACATCCGGCGATTTTAAAACGCCCTGTTTGACCATCAATTCTGCACCACCTTCTTCACCTTCTGGTGCACCCTCTTCAGCTGGCTGAAAAATAAATTTAACCGTTCCCGGAATGGTATCTTTAACTTGGGATAGAACTTCCGCTACGCCCATTAAAATAGCGGTATGGGAATCGTGTCCACATGCATGCATTACTCCAACATTTTGACCGGCGTAGGTCGATTTAACTTTTGAAGCAAAGGGCAAGTCAACGGTTTCTGTGACCGGCAAAGCATCGATGTCGGCTCTTAACGCAACGACTTTTCCTGGTAGCCCACCTTTCAAAATCGCGACAACGCCTGTATGAGCCACACCTGTTTGCACTTCCATTCCTAGCGACTTTAAATGTTTCGCAATCACTTCAGCGGTTTTAAATTCTCGATTAGAAAGCTCTGGATTTGCATGAAAATGACGACGCCAATCGATTACTTTAGATTCTACTTTATTGATAAGCGGTGTTAGCTGGTTAGTGTCGGCAGCTTGAACAAAAAAGCTCGATAATAGGATGATAGGTAAAATAAGAGTTTTGAGTCGAATATTAAGCATATATTAGTGCCGCCAAAAGTTGAAGATTTCCTGAGGATACTGGGTTTCAGGCAAAGCCTCAAGTCAAAAGCCCATAGTGATTTTTTGGACTGAGATTCGATTTGAATATTTAAGTCTATTGTTGCTTTTTAAATACGCTAATAACGATAGCAATTATTGGTACTAAACCAAGCACAGATACCACAGTTGCTCCAACAGGCAAGTCAGCCCATAGCGACAACCATAAACCAACCGCACTACCTAAAATCCCCATGATCCAGCCAACTAATAGACGTTTTAAAAATGAACCAACGATGATTGAGGCGCTAAAAGCCGGAATTATCAGGAATGCGAAAACTACAAGTACCCCTGCGACATTGACTGCTAAGGTAATTATTGCAGCAAACGATGCAAAAAATAAAAACTCCCAAATAAATGACGGTCTATCCGATTGCTCATTCCCAAAAGACAAAGCATGAATACGACCTCGGTATACAAGGTGCAAAGCACCTAATATGGAATAGGCGGTTGCCACGAAAGCAATTTCTTGCCATTGTACCCACAAAATGTTGCCGTTAAACATTGCTCTTAGCTCTTCCATTCCTTGACTTGAACGACTCAAAATAACGATAGAGAGTGCAGTCGCAACAACATAAACGCAACCAATTGTCACTTCGCGAGCAGTTTTGTTGGGTAACTCTCTCAACTTTGCGAATCCAAATGCAGCTATTAATGTTGCGCCAAATGCATAAACTTGAGCGATATAACCGTGAGATTCTTGCCCCAATAAAAAAGCAATACTAACTCCCAGCGCTGCTATTTGCGCCAATGCCAAATCTACGAAAATAATGCCTCTGGCGAGAACATGTAAACCAAAATAGGTATGTGTAATGATCATTAAGATCATCATCACAAAAGCAGGCAGTAGTATTATCCAATCCGACATTTAGAACCCACCAGCTTTTTTTAGTGACAATACAATTCCGTCAAACAAATCGAAATAATTTTCAATATTCGGCATAGATTTTACTGATTGAGGTAATACAGCAACATTGATTTTTGTCTGTTTGCTAAGATATTCGGACGAGCGTTTTTCATAATAGGGTTCCATGATCAACAGGCTAACATTTTCTTTTCGAATTAAATCGACTAAGTGATTTAATTGTCCTGCGCTGGGGGCAATACCCGGTTTTGGTTCTACTTCACCAACAATATTAAATTCGAAAGCGTCTGCCAAATAAATAAGTGATTTATGATAAGCGATCACTGATTGACCTCGCAGTGGAGATAAAAGATTTCTCCATTCTTTAAATTTTTGATTTAACTTGTTTTCAAAAACTATTTGCTGACTTTGATAAAATTGTTTATTTTCAGGATCGAGTTCAGATAAGCGCTCGGCGATGGCTTTTGACATGTTTATACCGTTACGAGGATCTAACCAATAATGTGGGTTTCCTTTAGTATGTACATCACCCATTGAGCGATCAATTGCTCCTTGCGGTTTGTCTAATAAGCGAACGCTATTGGACAAATCAAGATGCCCCGAACCACCCACTTGAACATCACTATTTCTGCCAGATTGTAAAAGAGCTGGCAGCCAACCAATTTCCATATCTGCTCCAACCAATAACAGCAGATCCGCTTTAAAAACCTTGCGGATCATGCTAGGTTTAGCTTCAGCAAAATGCGGGTCACGAGTTCCTGAAGTGAGGCTTTGAACCTCAATTTTTTCACCGCCGATCGATTGGGCGATAGAAGCTAAATCTTGAGTCGTGGCAACAATTCGGATCGCAGAATGTGCTGCGCCAAACCCAAAGAAAAAAACGAATATTAGAGTTTTTGTTGTGAAACGCATAGTGATCACCAGTTAAAATTTATGAGCCATATGGCTACCAAGACTAAACTCCATTTGTAAAATCAGCGAGTCCGCCGTATCTTCCTCTAAATGTTCAGCCCAATCACGATTATATTGCAACCGCAGCTTACTAAATTCCGATAATCGCCAGGTTAAATTTGCCGACAATCGTCTGCGCTTATCTCTTAGCGGATCGAGCAGGTTATCTCCATTTGCGTGGGTGTTTTCGAACCTCAACCCAGCAATCCAATCTAATTCAAACCCCCATAATAATTGACTGAAAAAACCTGAGTCAGTTAACACTTCACGATTAAAATTTCCGCGATCATTTGCTTCATATCGACGACTCAACCATTCTGTATGCCAAGACACAAATGGAAAACCTCGCTGACTATAATCGGGATGCCATTTAAGAAAAGCGTCAGCTCCGACAATCGAAGTATTGGTAGTTTTTCCACTGGAATTTGGTCCACTTAAACCCGATAGTCCGAAATTAAAACTGGTAGAATCTGAAAAATCAACACTATTTAACCATCTTGCAGAAAACAAAAGATCACTAAAATTACGCGCGGATCTTTCGCCGAGTAGATGTCCCGCAATAACTTCATCTTCTTCAAATAAAAAACTCGCTACTGTTTCACCTTTAGCATTCTGCGCTCCAATAATTAGTTCGGAATACCAATCCGTTGGCATCAACCAAGACACTCGCGCCCCTTGGCTTCGTAGTCCGTCGCCACCAAACAAGCGTGATAATATCACTGGTTGATCGACAAAATCCCATCGATGAGGGTGCATAGGATTCAAGCGCCCGAACTCGGTAAAATATTGACCTGCTTTAACTTGCAATCCTGAAGATAAAGCACGAGTTGTAAAAAAAGCTTCTTCCAACTCAACAACGGTTTCACCATCCTGATCTATCAAAAAAATAATATTAGCTTGCGCATCAAAGTAGGGGTCAACGGTAGAATTGATTGATAGTTCTACATTTTGTACGGTAAATCCATTTCTATTCGGATCGTGCCCTCCGGCTTGTAGATTTTCTAAATCATTATTATCAACACTTGAAAATCCGCCTGCAAATAGTCCTGACAAACCAATTTTTAATTGATTATCGCTTCCGTTCGCTATAGGTTGGCTTGTAGTTTGAGTCATTAATTGACGCGTTTTTTCCTTATCTTCAATTTCTTCTAAACGTTTCTCTAAAACAGCTTGTTCATTTTTTAGTTTTTTGAGTTGCTTTTTAATTTCAGTTAATAAGCTGTTTGTTTCGCTTTCGGCAAAAACCAAATTTGGGCTAAATATAGGAAGATATATAGTCAATAGAGCTAACGTAAACCCCAATTTCTTCCTGAATATCCTGTAATTACTACGGTGATTATTCATAGATTAATCCTAAAAATATTTTGTATGAGCATGACAAGCATGCGAATGTATTGAGGGTCAATCGAATAAACTACTAGAAATAGATCTATAACTTAGCCAAGGAGCTAAACAGAATAACAATCGAGTTAATCGATGACAGAAAAATTAGGAGTGATTTACGGGCGGAGCGCGGGGTTGGATAAAGCGGTAACTATCGGGATTTTTATGCGAAGTATCACTAAAAAAATAAGCTATAACAACGTTTTTTGTATAAAAAAGTAATGAAGGTTGACTTGATAGTGCATTATCTAGTGAAGATAACTTGATGCATATTTTACAAATTTCACTCGAATGATGTAAATCTCCATCATATTCGTGACTCTGATAGAAAAACTGCATGCAGAGAATACTAATCGCTGCCAGCAACAGGATTAGTTTATTTTTCTTTCTATCAGTTTCTATAGGGTTCATTACAGTTTTGAGATATTTATAGATCGGAAAGAATAATATTCCATTTTTTATCAATGAGCAAATTTTTGTTGGATATCTAATAGACTTAAACTATATATTCAGTATTAACTACATAATCTAGGCTAGCCAAGCTAAAACACCAATAGAGAGTAGAACCATCCACGCAGGATGTTTCCTTTTTGTTTCAAGCCAATAATTGCGTCCTGTTAATTGATCCACGCTGCAGAGAAAAGTCCGACGAACACAGCGATTGTTGCAGTGATAAAAGCCCTGGTTTTAGATTATTCAATCTAACGAAAAGGACGATGTCTCAGCCATAAAAAAACCAATAGTAAACAATACGAAAGTTGATAAAAATAATGCTGCAGCGATTTTCTTAAATTTTTTACTCCAAACAGATATGAGGATAGTCGCAGCAAAAGAGAAGCAAGCTAAGGCGATAAAAATATAACCAGGATAATAAATATAGTACATCTTCCCTGTACTTGAACCAAGTATTACGGCGTGCTGGAGCCTGAGAATATATACTCCTAAAGCCAGTATGCTAATGGCTAGTATTGTTTCGAATAGACGCTTCACAGTGAATGCTCTCGTAATCTAAATTGGATATATTGGTTCATAATCTGTGAGCACATTTATCAGCGTAATTCACTTCAATCACTTATCAGACCAAACCGCAAATTCATTACCATTAGGGTCAGCAAAATGAAACCGCCTTCCTCCAGGAAATTCGAAAATTTCTTTTATAATCGTTCCACCTGCCTCTTCAACAATCGTAGCGGTTTTTTCTAAAGTATCGCTATACAAAACAATCAAGACACTACCATTTGTTGTATTGCTAACTAAGTCTGATTTAAAAAAACCACCATCCATTCCTGCACTAAAAAACGCACAATATTCTGTACCATAATCCTGAAATTTCCAATCAAACGCTTTGGCAAAAAACATTTTTGTTTTGTACATATCTTTAGCTGGAAATTCAACGTAATCGATCTTGTGATGTTCACTCATGGTTCTATCTCCTCGTTCATTAATTCTGCAATTCGATGACTCGCTTGTTCCTTTGTTGTTCCTAAACCTTTTATCACACTTTGCCTATCTTCAATATTCTTATTTTGGCTTAATTTCGACTGTCCATTCATTTCAATTATATCAATTCTAAATCCTACAATTGCTCTTAACATGGCATTTAGTTTTTTGTTTGACATTTTATCGATTGTCCATGGGACTTCAAATTGAGATTCGTGTATTTGTGATAGTCCGACAATCACTTTTAAAGTTCCGTCATTATCAAGCAATGTTGCCTTACCTTTGATTTCAACTGCTTGGTAATTCCATGTTGGCACTTGATCTGGTGATCCGTACCAATTTGGCGATATATAGGCGTCGCTGCCTAAAAACGTGACGGTCAGATCATCTGAATTTTGAAGGCATTCTATTTGCCTATTTTGTTTTGCAATATGTCCATAGAGACAAGCATTGTTTTGATCGATAATGAAGGGCACATAGGTTTGGGTTATTTGGTCATTAAAGCTAGTTATCAATTGTCCAAAAGAATGTTTTTTGAGCATCTTAAAACATTCTTTTTCTAGCATTTTGAAGTGACGTTGTATGTACATTTGTACTCCTTTAAAAGCATTAGTTATATTTAACTAGGGCATAGACTATAATCAAACTAATATAAATACAAACATCTGGAATATTAAATGACTAAAAGCCCTCAAACGTCGGTTTATCGCGTTAATCCTCAAAGTTCTCTCGAACTTTTATCAATTAACGAAATGAAGTGGCTTATTGAAGCATCCGAGGGTGAAAAGCATGAACTAATTAGACGCTGCGTACTGGCTGTTCTAAATAGCGGAGCTGAAATTGATAACGCCGTTGAAATGTTAGAAATATATCATGATTTCGACGTTAAAATAAGCTCGCAACGAAGAGGGATACGATTTGAGCTATTTAATCCGCCCACACAAGCATTCGTCGATGGCAATATAATCCTTGGCATGCGGGAACATTTGTCTGCCGTTGTTCGCGACCTTATTTATAGCCCGAGTCTTTTTGATAGCCACAATAACCATGGGCTTTCAGAAGGACGTAAAGTAACGGATTTTATTTTTAGAATACTACGAAATGCTGAAACTGTCAGCCCTGGCAGAAAGCCGAATTTAGTCATCTGTTGGGGTGGACATTCTATTTCCGAAATTGAATATAAGTATACGAAAGCGGTGGGTTATGAATTCGGCTTAAGGGGACTCGACATATGTACCGGTTGTGGTCCAGGGGTGATGAAGGGACCTATGAAAGGTGCCACGATTTCGCATGCTAAACAACGCAATCAAGATGCTCGCTACCTAGGCATCACGGAACCCGGGATCATCGCATCAGAACCTCCTAACCCGATTGTTAATCATCTTGTGATCATGCCGGATATCGAAAAAAGACTTGAGGCTTTTGTAAGACTGGCTCACGCGATAGTGATTTTTCCGGGCGGTGCCGGTACGGCGGAAGAACTACTCTATTTGATCGGTATTTTGCTACATCCTGATAATCAGTCGATCCCGCTGTGTGTTTATCTTACTGGTCCAAAATCAAGTGAAGACTACATTGTACAACTTGATCAATTCATTAAAAATACCTTGGGGGGAAAAGCTAGCCGCTATTATGAAATTATTATCGATGACCCGTGTAAAGTTGCACAAGAGGTTAAAAAAAGCACCCAAAAACTCACTGAGTTTCGATTGGAAAATAACGACTCTTTCCACTTTAATTGGCGATTAACCGTTGATGGGGCTTGGCAAAAACCTTTTGAACCAACTCATCAGAGTATGAGTGATCTTAACCTTTCCGATAACCAACCGGTTCACGAGTTAGCTCAAAATTTACGCAAAGCCTTTTCTGGCATTGTTGCTGGCAACGTTAAACCTGATGGTGTTATCTTAATAAAAAAACACGGACCGTTTGTTATGCGGGGTAGCCAGAGAATTAGTCAGGCTTTAAATAAACTCTTGAAAGGTTTTATCGATGATAAACGGATGACATTGCCGATAAGAGAGTATGTGCCTTGTTATCGAATTGAGTGAAAATTTTTTATCTTAATTTTCATAGTTCTTCACAATCTCACTAACTTGAATCTGGTACCACTGATACCAATGTCTTTTGCCTTTCTCTTGAATTGCTTGATGGGTTTGATCTGTTTTCCACGCAGAGATGGCTTCTAAACTCGACCAATAGGAATTGGTAATACCTATTCCATCTCCCTCACGAGCAGAATAAGCTGCGATAAAACCTGTTTGGGACTGAACTGATTGCATCATATGATCGGCAGCCTCGGAGTAGCCATTTGCGTTCTCGGATTTTAAGGAAATAAATGAAACTATATATTTCGCCTTTGAAAGATCTTGCTTGCCGTGATTTGCCTCTTTCGTCATTTTAACCAAATTCTCATTAAAATCGCCAAGTAGAACTTTATTGTATCGTTGAATCAATTGGAACGTCCACGAATTTTCATTCTTAATACGCGCAATAATTCCCATCGGCGCTAGTAAATCTAGGCTCTAAATTTTTGAGTAGCCATTTTTAACTTAGTTGGTGCGAATTTTGCTGGGTGTAGTTTCGATCAAGATATCCATATAATTAAAAGGGGACATAGACAGTGAAAATATTTTCTAACTTAGTAGCAATTACTTTTCTAATCACAGGGCTGAGCGGTTGTGTAATAGTCGGTCATGACGGGCGGCACGGCAGTAAAGATGATTGGGAAGTGGAGCAGGCAAAAAATCAATCGGTGATAAATCAACTAGAAATAAGCGATTCACGCCAGACAATCTTCGAACAACTTGGCGCGCCAGATTTTTCCGAAGCCTTTACCAAAGACAAAGATACCTATCGTATCTTATTTTATCGAACGCAGCGCACAAGCTCTGATGGACTAACCAGCAAAGATGAAACGACACCACTAATTTTTAAAAACGAAAAGCTGGTTGGTTGGGGCGATGACGCTTTATCGACCGTAAGAGCCAATTTGTCCAATTAAAATCTCTCTCACTGGACGTGTGAATTTCGTATTGTTCTTAGGGGATAGGAGAAAGGTTTGCCTCGATAGGGGACTTTCTCTTATTTTCAGACTAGCTGATCGATTACATAACAAAACACTTTTGGCACCTATTAAATTTATGCTTTGTTCAATAACATAGCCATATCTCAAATGGAGTTTTTTCCAAGGATAGGTTAGTCATTGTCAATTATTTATACTCGCGCCGGTATTGGCATCGAAGCCCCATTAGTTACTGTAGAAACGCATCTTTCGAACGGTCTTCCGTCCATGTCGATTGTTGGACTTTAGTTGTTATATAACGAATAATCTCTGGTAGGAGGTAGTCAAATGAAGATCACCGTTGTATCTAATAAAATTTTGTTGTTGCTGACCGCGATTGTTTTTATAGGTTCGGGGTACAGTAGTGATAGCGTTGACGTGGGAGCGGATGACAATGGCGCTAATAGTACACCGGTCGCAGTGGATGATAGTGGCTATAGTACGAATCGATTTGCATCAAATGGCACTACCTTGATACTTGGTGATGAGAGGTTTATGTATCAAATTACCGATGCCGACAATACTCCAACGGCGCCTGTTTTACTTGAGGTGACCTGTGATTCTTGTGGTGGAACTGCTGAAGGGGTGGAAAAAGCCATGTCCATTCCTCTCTCTACCCCTGGGCGGCTAGGATTTTATATTGACTACTCCGAACGCACGACTGTTGGTGAACATAAATTTTATGTTGCGCGCACTCATGGAACAGAGGGTGAGGTTAGTGTTGATTACGCGACGCAGGGTGATGCGCATACAACCACATCGGGTACATTAACGTGGGCCGATGGTGCGGCGGATATTAAATATTTTTATGTAACGGTGCCATCCAAAACAGCGGGAGAGCATCGAATGTATGCTCAGCTTTCCAATCCTACCAACGGCGCTGTTTTACACTTTGGTGATTACACGCGAGCTTATGGTGTGATTGATGATGGCACTATTGCACCTGATTCAGACGCGGTGTTTTATGATGCTGATGCGGTGATGAATGGCGTTGGAACCCAGGCAAGCCCGTACGATAATATCTATGATGCATTGAACAATGTTGGTAGTAAACGTTATGTCTATGGTAAAGGGGTGACGATTCCAAATGGCACATACACCTGTTCCCCTGGTGGAAGTGGCGCTGCAGATTGTATAAAAATATTTGTTCATAGAGGGAGTGAAGAGGAGCGTTTGTACATTCGTAACTGGCCTGGTTTTACATGGACAGTTGATGGTGGTGGTTCAACGACTAGCGCAGGGTTTTATGTTGCATCGGGGCAAAGCTATCATACTTATAAGGGGATAGACTTTCAGAATTTGAATGCCTCCGCCGCCGTTAACACGAATGGCTTCGGGATTTTCTATCGCTATGGCGGTTCTATTGGTATTAATATAGAAAACTGTACGGCAGATAATATTAATGGTGCAAGCGGAAATAATAATGGCGCCTATATGGTTTGGGGCGTGGATGGTGCCAAGATATGGCGTAGTAGCGCTAACAACATCCAGACTAATGGAGATAATACCAATCAAAACACAGCGGGCGTCTATTCCTATGATGGTAAAAACATATCCGTTCAGCGCTCTGAAATGACAAATAGTCATAATTCCATTTATCACAAACGTACAGTACTTGGTGATGTTTCTACCAGTGTAAGATTCAACATCTTAAACACAGCGAATGGGGTGCACTATGGTGCCAGTGGTGGTTCAGGGGTCAGTCACTCATTTACTGTTGTACAGTCAAATATATTTAAAGGCTGCGCGAAGTCGGGAATAGATCATTGGCCGGGCTCTAATGATATATTTATGGGTGAAAAACATTGGTGGGCTTCCAATGTGTTTGATGGGTGCGGGTCTGGAGAGCGTGCAGCAATCACTTTTAAGCAAGGATATAGTGCGCAGATATTTAATAACATATTCATTGACTCACGAAAGGTCTGGGCTGATTTCATGGATAAATCCGCGATTAAACCTGATGTAGAATACGCAGACTATAACCATGAAGAAGGTACAACCTTAACTTCACAAAGGTATGAGTGGCGTGGCATGAACTATTCCAATGCCGCTGATTTATTTTCAGATAGTGGGTTTGCCGTAAATGATAGCCAGGGTGATCCGTTGTTTGTCAATAGAGCAACGAACCTATATTCATTACAGGTCGGTTCGACCGCGCTAGGGACTGGTGTTGATGGAACTGATAAAGGGCTTTATTTAGCCGGCATTGAAAAAATAGGAATTACTGGTATTGAAATTTCGACACGATGACGAGCATTAAAAACCGATAGTGTTTGACAGCGCAAGAATGCAAGCTTGATAAGCCATACCATTGATTATGATTAATAGAGGGTTTCGTTAGTTGAAAACTATTTTTTCACTGATATTTGTATGAAATCGAAGGGGTCAATGTAAATTGATTTTTATATGGCACTGCGCAAGAAAAAAGATTTCACTGCTGCGTTTAAAAAACGGGAATACCAATAAGAGACATATATGGACACCTCCGTAAAGTCAAGCCAAACTTCGCCATCGTCAAAATTATCTTGACTATTTTTCTCTAGTTAACCTTCTCCCGCGCTGCAATTCTAATAAGTCGGTTTATCAAAACTTAAAAGTTGTGCTGACATATATTCGAGCTCTCGTTTAAGACATCTTTTTGTCTTGGCTCCTGATGATATCCGCACCGACTCACTCACACAGGCTGACGGTATCAAGTACCTTGTCTAGTACGAGTTTAGAGTCGGTCGGATAAACCGGTTGTCTCATCTGTTTTGCACAACGAGATGTGTTTGTTAACTAATGTGATATTTTGAGACCTTTGCACGAAGCTAAAATAATTCACTGATCATTTTTTCTGGAAAATTTTCGATTTTTTTCGTTAACTTTTCAATTTCAGCGAATATTTCGTGCGCTTTTCTCCGTTTTTCGATTTTAT
>Ga0316204_10005158_pt1 | contig 22098 bp, 6 predicted proteins | sample 6monrhotite_MG_2_FD_205661 | JGI IMG/M metagenome (GOLD analysis project Ga0316204, IMG submission 205661) | Microbial mat bacterial communities from mineral coupon in-situ incubated in ocean water Damariscotta River, Maine, United States -... | ecosystem: Environmental > Aquatic > Marine >... | reverse complement strand
ATGCAGATGAAATTGCAGAACTCGAGTCAAGTGGTAAATTACACTTATTACATGCAGATGGCAAAAACAATGAAGGAGTTCGTCATGAAGTTAAAGTATTCGTAGACAAAAATGATAACGAGACAACCACAGAGTCTATATGGGTTAATGGAAAAGAGTTGTCATTTAAAGAGATTGAAAAGATGAAGGATAATGGACACTTAAAAATCCTACATTTGGATGATTCTGAACATTCAGATATAAATAATAACATACAAATTATGGTTGAGGTTGATGGTGATAACACAACTAAAAAAGTGATTATGAATGGTAAAGATTTAACAGCTGAAGAAATTGAGGAGTTAGAAGCCAGTGGTGAATTAAATTCTTTTGATTTGGATGTATCAAATTTAGATATATCCAATCTGGATGGTCATTCTTTCCAAAAGTTTATGGTATTAGATTCAGATGGTAAAGGTGAGAAGAATCATGAAGTAAAACTAATTAGCCGAAGTATCCATATTGATGATGATAATGCAACTTTAGGCTTTATGACAAATATCAAGAAAGATGGTTGGCATGTAGTTTCGGTTGTTGAAGGAAGTGGCGCCGATGAAGCTGGTTTAAAATCTGGTGATATTATTAAGTTTATGGGTGATAAAGATTTAACCAATGTAAATACAGATGATTCATCTAAAAACTTAAATATAACTAAAAGAGAAGAGGGTGAAATGGTTGATATGGAAGTTGAAAGAGATGGAAAGTTGATCTATTTTTCTGTTGAAGCCCGTAAAAACAATTCTTATGATATGGTCATTGATATTGAAGGTGCTCATAAGGATTTTTCATGGGTAGATAAGTTGAAAAACGTTGATAAAATGTTTGATGGTAAAAATATGAAAGTTGTCATCATGGATGGAGATTTAAATAAAACTATTGACTTTAGTAGTGTCGATATAGATTTACCTGATGTGATAGGTAATATGAATATGTTTATTACTGATGGCAACAGTACATCCAAATTATTGGGTAAAAATCACGAAATGAGTAGTTTAAGTCCAGGTTTGGCAAGTTATTTTGGAACAAAAGGTGGTGTGTTATTAATGCATGCCGGCACCAATAATGTTTTTGGACTTGAAGATGGTGATGTCATCAAGAATATTTCTGGTGTTGAAGTTAATTCGCCTAAAGAAGTGATTAAACAACTCTTAAAATCTGATAATCAAGAAGATTTAGAATTAAAGATTGTTAGACATAAGAGAAACAAAACTCTAAAGTTTAATAAATAACTTGAAATAAGCTTTTCTAAAAGCTAATATACGCAACCTCGAAATCACCCCAGATTTCGAGGTTTTTTTGTATAGATTATCACTGCTTAGGCAGAAATTTAAAACACATTTTGAAAATGTGGGCTCGTAGCTCAGGGGGAGAGCACCTCGTTGACATCGAGGGGGTCGGCAGTTCGATCCTGCCCGAGCCCACCAATTTTTTTGTGGTTGATATTGGGTCATTAGCAACCCAATCTCAATTCTAAAAAATCACTCACTAATAATACACAAAATCATATTTTGTTTAATTTGACCATGGGGCAATTCACCCAGTCCAAACCATAAAAATCACGACCACCTCTGTCATTCCAGTCGAGCCAAAGGCGAGCGCAGGAATCCAATGAACTAAAAACTTATACTCACTATTAATACACGAACTCATATTTTGTTTAAATTGACCTTGAAGTCATTCAACCAATCCAAACCATATAAATCACGACAGAATTAGTTCATTCTCCATTCTTAAAAAACCATTTCAAATATTGGCTTATATATTCTTAGTTTAAATACAATTTAAAGCACTCTAAACACAAATTACAAATAAGGCATAGATATTATTTCAATTCAACTTAATTGTACATGACAATAATATGTCTAGACTTGATATGAATATTACGACAGAGACTATATTAACGCATCAGTAACATATAAATATTATTTGTATAATATTTTCAATTGTACAAATGGTAAAACTTTTGTTTTAGGTGTATTATCTTTTAAATAATAATTATTATTTAAGGGTGGTGTGTTATGAAAAATCGTTTTAACTTTTCTATTATCATTATTATTCTCATGTTGATTATGAGTTTTGTTGCGCATTCAGAACAAACAATAATGTTGCCAAGAGGCATTATTAGTGTTGATTTATCAATGACCAAAGACGTTAATGATATTAATGGCGACCCTATAACGGCAGTTATCGTGTCTGAAGTTTTTAAATATAAATTATCTATATTAAACTCTAGTGCCAATGATACTTTAGCTGGAGATGTTGAGGTTCAAGATATTTTGCCACCTGAAGTGGCGTTTTTTGATATCCCATTTATTAATCCTCCAGGTTGGACTTGTAATGCTTCAGGCAGTAGCCTTTCATGTATAAATGATGCTCCACTTATTGCAGGAGGAACACAAGTTATAGAGTTTCCTGTTATTGCACAATCACCAGGATCAGGAGTGTTGAATACAGCAACAGTCATAGCAGATCCTGCTTTTCTATTTGATACGGATCCCAGTAATGACAGTGATACGGCATTTATTAATATTAATACAGTGGGTGGTGAATTAACTATCAATAAATCTGTATCGGGTGGAATTCCCATCAGTGGTTCTAGTGGTGCAACCAATGAATTTGCAGTTGGTGACACCATTAATTATGAAATATCCGTTACTAATAACTCGGCTGCTCTTTCATATACAGATGTCCTTATTGGTGACCCATTTACCCCAGAATTTAGTTTTGTCAGTGTTAATGCAACAGCAGGATTTGTGTGTAATTATGACATGGGTTTTCATGATGTAATATGTGAAAATAATCAAGGCAGTCCATTGGGACCTGGCCAAACAGTAGATGTTATGATTCAAGGTACAGCAATTTCTAGTGGCTTTGGTATTCCTAATATTGCTCATGTTGTAAGTCTGGAATTTGGGGATGACCTTGACTCTAATTTAACATTGATAGATGTTGTAGATCCAGTAGCTGCATTGACATTATTAGAGGTTTCTAGTGAAGCCTTTGTTGACGGTGTACCTGTGTCTTCCATATCAAAAGGATCGGTGTTTACTTATAGGAATACGATACAAAATGTAGGTGCTGAAGATGCTATTGATGTGAGTTTTTATGATGTGCTACCTCCAGATGTAGTGGTTAACAGTGTAAATTCTATTGGATGGATATGTGAATTGGTATTGGCACAAGAGTATTCTTGCTTGTTGACTGCACCACTTTCACCGAATTCAAGTGCCTTTGTTGAATTTGAAGTAATGGATGTGTCAGCGCCTGAAGTGGCAGAATTGCAAAATACGGTCACAGGAGTTGCACTGAATGCAGATCCTCAATCAACTATATCTACTGTGAATTTTAATCAAGCATCATTTAATGTCAATGTGACTAACGTACCTGGTCTTCTCGAACCAAATACGGCTTTTGATATAGTTGTTGATGTCGTTAATACAGGCACTACAGAATTAATGGGGATTGAAGTTGTTAATACTATACCTGATGGTTTTAGTTATATCGTACCAACTACAAAGGCATCAGTTTGTTCCGTGAATGGATTAGAAATGACTTGTAATTTTGATGCGCCAATTGCTATAGGTGTCACAGAGACAATCACAATACCAGTTTTGTCAATTGCCGTGGTTGATGAGAATGAAACTTATACAAATGTAACGGCAGTTAACAGCCCAGATTTAACTTCACCATTAAATATAAATACAGTACTTGATTTTGTGACTCCACAACAAGAGTTTGATGTGAGTATAGTGAAATCACTTGATATTAATGAAATTTTAGTTAATAACACTTTTGAGTACTTATTAACTGTGACTAATATTGGGGATAATCCAGTCACTGGTTTAACGGTTACTGATAATTTGCCTGTTGGTTTGCAATTTAATTCTGTGACTGCGGTAGATTGGTCGTGTTCTGGTACAACTCAAATTGTTTGTGTTAAGGATTCTTTAGCAGCAGGCTTAGATTCTCAAATAATTCTAAACGTGACAGCGCCATCTCAAGCTGGATTAATCAATAATGTCGCACAGGTTAGCATAAATGAATTAGATTCAGACCTTGGCAATAATAATTCACAAGTCACAATTGATGTGGTCACTGAATTAGAGCTTGATGCTGATTTATCTGTCAATGTTGATAGTAATATTAATATTAATCAAGGTGATTCGTTTGATTTTGAAATTCAGACAAAAAACAGTGGCCCAGACACGGCACTTAGACCGGCATTAAATATTGTGTTAACAGGTATAATTGAAAACATTAGTATTGTTGAAGGATCGGACTGGAATTGTCAAATTTTAACTTTAGCTATTAATTGTCAATTTAATGCAGAAATTATGGATGTGGGACAGGAATCACCTTTGAATATTACTGTGACTACATCTGAGGCATTAATGAATTCTGAGGATATAAATGTAAGTTTAGGTATTTCTTCAGCCACAAATGATTCGGATTTGAGCAATAATAGTGCTTCAACACTAGTTATAGTAGATGAAACGCCGGATGAGGGTGATATAAACAATGCAATAGGTGCGGTCATTGGGTCCTCAGGAGATAGTCAAACAGCAACAGCGATAGAAAATGTTTCTGGTCTTTGTGGAGAAAGTTTTGTAACGGCATTAGATGGATTGTGTAGTAATTTATATCAAGCGGCATTGGCAGGTAATGGTAGCGCAGTCAGAAATTTCATTGAACAAATAACACCCGATGAAGTTATTGGACAATCAACATCTGTATCTGAAATTGCCTCAGCACAGTTTAGAAATATTGGAGCCAGGTTATCTCAATTAAGAGGTGGTGGAGGCAGTGGATTTAGTTCTGCAGGATTAAATGCTCGATATGGTAATGGAAGTATTCCTTTGGGTATGCTGGCCTATTTAAATCAAGCTGAAGACGAAGCTAATGGAATTGATACCAATAATGACTTTATTTCACCATGGGGCTTTTTTGTTAATGGTTCTATTTCTATGGGAGAAAAAGATGCAACTGGTAGGGAGTTAGGCTTTGATTTCGATACATTTGGATTAACTGCTGGATTTGATTATCGCTTAGATGCGAAAAAAGTTATAGGCTTTGCATTGGGTTATGCTAATTTTGAATCAAGCATTGGTGATACAGCAGAACTAGATTCAACAGGTTTAACTTATACGGGATATGGATCTTTTTATATCACAGATAATCTATATTTAGATGCCAGAATAAGTTATGGAAGCCCTGAATTTAAACAATCTCGTAGTATTGATTTTACCTTGGGAAATAGAACTGTTCAAAGAACTGCCATTAGCAATACTGATGCAAGTCAGTATAGCGTTTCTATGAGTACTGGCTATAGCTTTTATAAAAATGCATGGAATATTACACCCAATGCATCTTTTAGTTATGTAAATACCACTATTGATAGTTTTACAGAAACAGGTGCTGGAGATTTGGGTTTTGTTTTTGATAAACAAGAAATTGATTCTTTAGTGTGGTCAACTGGTATAATGATATCCAAAGCTATTAGTATGAAAAAAGGTGTCTTAACACCTCAATTTGATTTTAATTATAATTATGAGAGTAAAAATAATTCTCAAGATATTGTTGCGAGATTTGTTAATGCTCCAGATGGGCAAGTATTTATCGTTAAAACAGACTCGCCTGATAGAAGTTTTGGTTCGGTTGGATTAGGCTTGGTTTATATTGCTGCAAATGGGAAGCAAGCTTATATAAACTACCGAAGTGTTTTGGCTTTAGAAGATTTTTCTCGGGGTACTATTAATTTTGGTATGAGGTTTGAATTTTAGTACTCATTCGTTAATAAAGTTTAAATTTGGGTTCTAAATAACGCATTTTCTTTTAAGATAGAAAATGCGTTATTGTTTTACTTTCTTCTGTTTTTGGTCGGATTCTTTTTTATTTTTCTAGGGCGTTTGTCATTTCTTGCTCTACTCTGATTGACATTTGTTTCGGTTGATTTATTGGAACGTTTTGTTTTGCGATCTTGTGAAATTTTATTGATCAACATTTCACGATCACCAACATTGTAACCACGTCTTTTAATGCGTTTAATTTTGGAACCAATTAATCGTTGAATACGATCAACTGCCTGTTCTTCTTCGCGACTTACAAATGATATGGCATTCCCTGATAGTCCTGCTCGTCCTGTTCTACCAATGCGATGGACATAATCTTCTGCTAAATAGGGTAAATTATAATTAACCACATAGTCTAATCCTTCTATATCTAATCCTCTCGCGGCTACCTCAGTTGATATGAGTACTTGTAGTTTTGCCGACTTAAAATCTGCTAAAGCACGTCGTCGAGATCCCTGGCTTTTATCTCCATGGCATAATCCTGCTTTGATTTTTTTCTTTTTTAGTGCTTCGAATAAATCATCTGCTTGTCTTTTTGTACTGGTAAATACTAATACTTGATACCAATTATATTCCTCAAGTAAATCCATAAACAAATCAATTTTTCGAGATTCTTCTACTGCATACATGACATGTTCAACAGTTTCTGCTGTGGCATTTCTTTTTGTGACACGTATTTCTTGATAGTTATTTAGAATTTTATGAGATAACTCATTAAGAGCCGGTGTTGTGGTTGCTGAAAAAAGTAAGGTTTGATGCTTTTTAGCCGTTTGTTGCAATATTTTATTTACATCAGCTATAAACCCCATGTCTAGCATGCGATCAGCTTCATCTAAGATGACAAATTCCGTTTCAGTTAAACTGATATTATTTAAATGCATGTGCTCAAGTAAACGGGCAGGGGTTGAAATTAATATATCCACACCTGTTTTTAATTTATTGGCTTGTCCAGATATTTTTACACCACCGTAAAATGCTGTAATGCTGAATGAAAGATATTGGGAGTAACGTTTTATTGATAGGGCTAATTGTTCAGCAAGTTCGCGGGTCGGCGTTAATATTAAGGCTCTTGGTTTGCCTAGTACAGTGCTTTTAGGTTTCTCAATCATTTGTTGAAGTATTGGTAAAGCGAAAGCAGCAGTTTTGCCTGTGCCTGTTTGAGCATTGACCAACAAGTCTATTCCACGACGTGCAGGCACGATGGCTTTTTCTTGAACTGGTGTCATATCTTGATAGCCACATTTGTTAATAGCTTTTTGCAATTCAGGAGCAAGACCTAATGATTTAAATTTCATGTTGTAACCTATTGTGACTTTTATACTTGTAAATTGATGGCGCAATATACAGTATATTAAGCATGAACGATAAATAAAACTGCTATTTTAGGCGTATATATAGCCTTATATCAGTATTTATTAATAGTTTGAATACTATCAGGTTATTTACATATTTCAAACTGAATATTTATTAATTGAATTAAACCTATTAAAAGCATACAATGTTGTGCTTAATTTTGAGCTGACTATTACTGATTTGCTCATTATTTCCATTCATTTTAATAAAGAGAGGAGTTGTATATGATTTTAGAGTTTATACCTTTAGTTCTGGGAGGAGCTGGTTTGTTAATTGCAATTTTAATATTTGCAATGTTATCAAAAATGCCATCAGGAACCGGTAAAGTAAAAGAAATAGCTGATGATATTCATAATGGGGCAATGGTCTTTATGAAGCGTGAGTACACAATCTTGATAGGATTTGTTCTTATTTTGTTTATTGGGTTGTATGTAGGTTTCGGTACTTGGCAAACACCTTTTTCATTTTTAGTGGGTGCTTTTTGTTCTGGAGTTGCTGGTTATTTTGGTATGTTTTCGGCGACAAAAGCCAATGTTAGAACAACAGTAGCCGCCAATGAAAAAGGATCTGCAGCTGCATTATCTGTTGCTTTTTATGGCGGATCAATTATGGGTCTAACTGTGGCTTCAATGGGCTTGTTGGGCTTGGGTATTTTGTATTATTTATTTGGTAGTGATCCTCACCATGTTCATGCTATTCATGGATTTGGTATGGGAGCATCGACAGTTGCTTTATTTTCACGTGTTGGTGGTGGTATTTTTACAAAATCTGCTGATGTTGGTGCTGATTTAGTTGGAAAAATTGAAGCCGGTATTCCAGAAGATGATCCCAGAAATCCAGGTGTGATTGCTGATAATGTCGGTGATAATGTGGGTGATGTTGCAGGTATGGGTTCTGATATTTTTGAATCTTACTGTGGTTCTATGATTGCTTGTATAGCTATTGCTTCAGCTATGACTGTTACTACTGTAGCTACTTTAAGTGGAACTGGCTCAAAAAGTGACTTGATGTTTTTGCCTTTAGCTTTAGCTTCTGTTGGATTGATATGCTCAGTTTTGGGTATTTTTATCGTTAAAATGTTTTCTAATAAAGCGGCTGATGTTGCTTTAAGAATGGGGACAATTGGTGCTGCCATCTTATTTATTCTTGCAGCATATGTGCTTATGCATAAATTGCAAATTTCTATCAATGTATGGTGGAGTGTGGTTGCCGGTGCAGTGGGAGGAATTGTTATTGGTCTTGTAACAGAGCATTATACAGGTGGTAAACCAGTTCGTGAGTTAGCTAAAAGTGGAGAAACTGGTCCTGCTACTGTGATGATCTCAGGGTTGGCATTGGGTATGGAGTCTGTGGTGATTCCGGTTATGACGCTGGCTGGAATTATTTTATTAACTTCAATTTTATTACCAGAAGGCGCTGGTATTTATGGTGTTGGTATTGCGGCAGTTGGGATGTTGGCCACTGTGGGAATAACTATGGCGATTGATGCATATGGTCCCGTAGCAGATAATGCTGGGGGCATTGCAGAAATGGCAGGACTTGGTGCTGAAACTCGTGAAATTACAGATGGGTTAGATGAAGTGGGTAATACCACTGCTGCCATTGGTAAAGGTTTTGCGATTGGTGCAGCGGGTCTTGCGGCATTAGCAATTATTGCGGCATTTATTGAGACTATTTCCGCATCCGTTTCTAATTTTTCATTAGATATTGGTAATCCAAAAGTATTAATGGGTATGTTTTTAGGTGGTATTTTTCCATTTTTAGTGAGTGCCATGACGATGCGCGCTGTAGGTGATGCGGCCTTTGATTTAATAAAAGAAATTCGCAGACAATTTAAGGAAATTCCTGGTTTAATGGAAGGTACAGCAAAACCTGATAGTAATAAATGTGTTGATATTGCGACTACAGCGGCATTAAAACGTATGATTGCTCCTGGTTTATTGGCTGTGTTTTCACCAGTTATCATTGGTTTTGTCTTAGGGGCAGCTGCTTTAGGTGGTATGTTAGGCGGTGCTTTGATTACATGTGTGCTAATGGCTCTTATGATGGCAAATGCTGGTGGTGCTTGGGATAATGCTAAAAAACACGTTGAAAAAGGTAATTTTGGTGGTAAAGGTACAGATACTCATGCAGCGGTTGTGGTGGGTGATACTGTAGGTGATCCATTTAAGGATACTTCTGGTCCAGCGATGAATATCTTAATTAATGTCATGGCAATTGTTAGTTTAGTTATTGCGCCATTATTAGCTAAGATGCCGAATGGTTTATTTTAGTTAGTAAATTAAATTAATAAATAGAAAAGCCTGATGAGTGAAAATTTATCAGGCTTTTTATTTATTACATGTGATTTTTAAAAGGAGTATGAAATTAAATTGATCATTTACATTAACAATGATTTGTTCAACTTTTCAAATAAAAACTAAATAAATGCAAGCATTATAGAACAAAATAGTTATAATTTGCTGATAATAATTTGGCCAAATGGAACTTATATGTTTGAAAAATATTTATCGACAATTTTTGTCACTTTCTTTTTATTTTTAGTTTTCTCTCAAACAGCATCAGCTGCAGCAACAGATGACTTCGTCATACAAGTAAAAACAGATAATCCGGGAAGTTCAAGTGATGCACAATTTACTATTCCTACAACAGGTGTCGGATATAGTTATGGAGTTGATTGTGATAATAATGGAAGCAGTGAAGCCAGAGGTGTAACCGGAGACTATACCTGTAATTATGCAATGGCTGGCACTTATACCATAAGAATTCATCATAATTTATTAGATGGTTCTGGGTTTCCTAGGATTTATTTTAATGACTCAGGTGATAAATTAAAAATAGTTTCATTAGATCAATGGGGGACTGGTCATTGGACAAGTATGAGGCAAGCTTTTTTTGGTACTGAAAATATGCTGACACCAGCAGTAGATTCACCTAATCTTACTCAGGTTCAAGATTTAACAAATATGTTTGCAAGTGCAACGCTAGCAAATCCTAACACAAGTGGATGGAACACATCTTCAATTGAGTCGATGTATCACATGTTTGGAAATGCGACAAGCGCAAATCCAGATACAAGTAGTTGGGATACTTCTTCAGTGAATAATATGGGATATATTTTTTATAATGCTGTTGCAGCGAGTCCTGATACCAGCAACTGGATTACCTCATCTGTCCATTTGATGCATGGAATGTTTAGAGGTGCAATCATAGCAAATCCAGATACGAGTAATTGGAATACTTCAAATGTAATTTGGATGCAAGAACTATTTTATGGTGCCACAATAGCAAATCCAAACACAAGTAATTGGGATGTTTCTTCTGTTACCAGCATGGGGCGAATGTTTATGGATGCTAGAGCAGCCAACCCGGATACAAGTAGCTGGGATACATCATCTGTAAAGTATATGAATTATATGTTTACTAACGCCATTGTCGCAAATCCAGATACAAGTAATTGGGATACTTCTTCAGTAATATATCTGTCTTGGATGTTTAATGGAGCTTTAATGGCAACCCCAGACACCAGTGATTGGAATACGATGAATGTAATCGATATGAATAGTATGTTTTTCAATGCCATAGTGGCGAACCCAAATACAAGTGGTTGGAATACAAGTAAGGTGACCACTATGAAAAATATGTTTTTTAATGCTGCCTCAGCTAATCCAAATACCAGTAATTGGGATACTAGTCAAGTTACTGATATGAGAGGTATGTTTATTAATGCTCCAATTGCCGAGCCTAACACAAGCAATTGGAATACCACTAATGTAACCAACATGACAGGTATGTTTAACCGTGCCACAGTTGCCAATCCGGATACTAGTGGTTGGGATACTGGTAAAGTTGAAAGTATGGACTATATGTTTTGGAGAGCATCCGATGCCAACCCAAATACAAGTAATTGGAACACTTCATCAGTGACGAATATGGAGGCCATGTTTGCAGAAACTAATTCTGCGAACCCAGATACCAGTAACTGGAACACCGAAAAAGTAACTAATATGAATCATATGTTTTCTTATTCGTTATCTGCTAACCCTGACACAACAAATTGGAATACCTCTTCAGTAACAAATATGTCAAATATGTTTAATAGAGCAGCTCTAGCTAATCCTGATACAAGTGGTTGGAACACAAGCAAGGTAGAAACTATGGATGGAATGTTTATACTTGCCTCTATGGCTAATCCCGATACCAGCAACTGGAATACTTCGTTAGTCACAAATATGCAAAACATGTTTCATACTGCATTATTAGCAAATCCTGATACTAGTCACTGGGATGTGTCTAGTACTGGATCAATGAATTCAATGTTTTATGGGGTCACCTTGCCAACAATAGATTATGAAGCTATGTTAATTGGATTCAATAATCAAACCTTACAAAGTAATGTCGGTTTTCATGGAGGTTTCAGTCAATATTGTAGTTTTATAGCACAAACGGCAAGAGCTGATATGGTTGCAAATGATGCTTGGAATATTATTGATGGGGGAATTTGTGCACCAGAAGTTGTGATTAATTTGATGCCTGTTTCTGATACAGGCAGCATGGATACAGATAATATCACCCGTGATAACACACCAGAATTATTGATTGAATGTTCGTTTATTGGTAATAATATGAAAATTTATAGCAATAAACCCGTAAATAATACTCTAATTGCTACACAATCGTGCGCAACTGTAGGAATGGAGACTGTCTCTATTATAACTGTTTTATCTGATGAAGTGCATGATTTGACATATACGCAGACAGATATGCAGGGTGAATCTGCTTTCTCTGATGGTTTGTTAGTAACTATTGATACATCTTTAAACACACCAAATTGTTCCACAATCCCATTGGTAGCTACAAATGGAGTACAAGTGACGACTACTTGTGATTCGGTTGAATTAGGTGCTTCATTAAGTATTGAAAATATGATGTGTTCTCCCTTGATAGCTGACGCTACAGGGGTGGTAAGTTGTCTGGGAACAGTGGGTACAAATACTGGGCAAGTTAATGTTGTTAATGACGAAGTGTTACTTGTTGATTTGGCTGGTAATAGTAATAATATGGCAACTACAGGATTAAACATTAATTTTAATGCTGTTGCAAATTCCGATTTATATACTACAGATGAAGATAGTAATGTGGTGGAATTAGATGTGTTGTTAAATGACAGTGATGTCGAAGGTGATGATTTTTATATTGTATCGGTGACACAACCAACCAATGGAGTAGTAGTGATTGATGCTGTTAACAATGTTTTAAATTATTTGCCCAATGAAAATTATTGTAATAATGGCATGAATACTGATGATTTCAGGTATGCTATAACTGGTGGGGGGCAAGCGCAGGTTTCCATCAATGTAAACTGTATTAATGATGCGCCAAGTTTTGATAGTGTTTGTGATATTGATGTTTCTGATTATATTGGCATCTCAAACCAATCAGTTCAAATGCAATTGCAAAATATAATTATGGGGCCAGATAATGAGTTATCTCAACAGGTGCAAATGTTTAATACTAGTATAGATGACCCTGATGGAATTTTTATTGATTTTATTGTAGATGACTCTGGGTTAGTCATGATGAATATGAGTTTAAATACGGGTATTGCTACTATAGGTGTTTCATTAACTGATAATGGAGGCACAGCTTCTGGTGGGCAAAATACTTCTGATGAGCACGAGTTTGAAGTGGTGAATATAGGATCAGATTTTATTCCAGGTTTGCTTTTTCGAGATAGTTTCGATAGGGATTGTGATTTTATACCATAAAAAGAGATTTATGCACCGTGATGTCGTTGTGTGAAAATATTGAATTCAAATACTTTTTTAAATAAATCTATTTACTATTGGCTATTGCTTTAAGTGAAAATTAAATATATAGATTATTCTTAAGCCTAATGATTTAGTAGTCATTGGGCTTTTTAATGTTACAAAATTATAATATTATTTCTTTTAATACATAATTAAGCTCACAAAAAAGAGAAGACTGTCACATAAATGAGTATTAGTAAAAATTACATTTAGAATTTAATATTCAATAATATATTATGCAGGTAATCAATTTAACAGAAATTTGTGCCTAGATTAGGCTTTGTAGGAAAATTGCCATAGAAACCAAGTGTCTATATGTGTATAATTGTACAATATTTATTATTCAATGGGGAATCTCGATGAAAATCAAAAACTTTATTACTCTAATGAAGGTTTCATTACTGTTAATGATGACTAGCCAAGCTTTAGCTCAACCAGATCTGAATTTTAATCAGGCCACTACTGCTAGTGACTACCCAGGAATGCCATTAGGTTCAGTATTCATTGATTTTCAGATTAGAAATACAGGTAATGCGGATGCTGGAGATGGTGCTTCATTTAGCCTGACCTTCAATGATACTGAATTTTTTTATAATAATACATTTAGTGTTTTGGATATTGGTAATGGTTGGATGTGTAACGCGCAAACTGGAGGGGTAATATGTTCTGGTCAAGCTCCGATGGGTTATGACTTTACTTCGACATTTGCCTTTGATATTGGTAGCACAACAGCTCCGGGAATTTATCCTTTTAATGGATTGCTAGTTGATATTGGTGGTTTAGAGGTTAACACAAATGATAATAATATTGCTACACAAGTCACCGTATCAGTAGGTGGGGGAAGCCCAGATTATGAATTGCTTGTGGGATCTGCTACACCATCACCCATTAATATAGACCCGCAAGATTTAACTCCCATTCCATTTGAGTTTGAATTAACAAATATAGGGACATCAGCGGGTTTTGGAATTGATGAATTTATCACTATTGCTGTTGCAGATAATTTCACATTGTCCGGAGTGACTATGACCAGCTTGGTTGGTACTTCCACATGGAATTGTTCAATGAATGGTATTTCACCACCATTTGATAATGATTGGGATTGCATCAATAATGATAGTTTGGGAGGCATGCAAATATCTGATATTGCAAAAATCTCAGGTAATATAGCAACATTTGAGACGGGTTTTGATACTCCCGGCGCCATTGTTGCTAGTTTGTTTCCTTCATCTGACTTAAATACATCTAATAATATAGCAAACATCGATACGTCTATAGTCTTTCCTCCTTCAGATCCTGATGTGGTTGTTGATATGCAACTAGTCTCTGGTTTTGTTCCTGGAAATAAAGGAGGAATATTTGCACCTCAAGGTGATATTGTTAGTTACAAAATAGCAGTGAATGCTCTTGATACTGACGGTGGTCAAACTAGGAGTATGAGGAATAATAATTCAGTATTAGTCAGCCCACCTGCTAACAATGTGGTCATAACACATACAATTCCTGCAGGTTTAACTTTTGATTCAATTTCAAATATTGTTGGACCAAATCTTGCAGGTGCCTGTAGTCAAGCGGCTGGAGTCATCACTTGTAACATAGCTAGTTTACCAGTAACTATTGATGAAGACAGTTTTGAAATCAATGTTTTAGTCGGAGGTACTGAGGGTGATAATTTGTTACCAACTGCATCAGTTACAGCAAGCAATGATTTTGATACCAATAATAATACAGCTCAATTACCTTTTATTACCATAGCTGGAATTGTAGATTTAACTATGCAAAAAGTAGCTCAAAACCTTCAAGGTGCGGCTCAAACAAATTTTGCAGAAGGAGAAGATTTTCAATATAGATTAACGGTGACTAATGCAAGTAATTTTGATGTGGGTACCTTTGATGCAAAAATGATTGATGATGTACCATCAGGACTTGTTATAGGCAATTTTACAGCGCCAACTGGATGGGACTGTAGTTTATCAAATATTCAAGTTAATCATATTGAATGTGATAATTCTTCACCAATTTTGGCCAATACATCAGTGGATTTTATTATTCCTGTGAGTACATTAGTAGAAGATCAATACACAAATTCAGCTATTGTGTTTTTTCAAACATTTAGTGATCCTTTGCTTGAAATTGATATTAGTAATAATGATGCTTCAACATCAGTTAATGTAGGAACACAAACAACAATCGAAGTAGATATTGATACTCTTGTCTTAGGCGCTCCAGTACAGTCCGTCAGTGATGGTTCTGATTTCACTTATAGAGTCTCTGTTACTAACACAGGCTTATTTGATGCCAATATGATTGATTTTATAGAGGAAATGCCAAGTGGTGCCACAGTTAATGGATTTACTGGTTCTGGTTGGAGTTGTACCAATCAAGGCTTAAATTATTTTTGTGATTTCCCCGGACCTTTAGCTGTTGGAGCGACTACTTTTGTTGATTTTAGTGTCACAGAAAGTGGATCAGGTACAGTCTTAACAAATATGGTAAATGCACAAGCACTTAATGCTCCACTAGTCAGTGACACTATTACTTCATTTGTTACAAATGTAAGTTTTGATGTGAACGTCACTCAAAATCCAAATCCTATTGAAGAAGGTCAGCCATTTGACATCATAGTTGATATTGTTAATACAGGATCAGAGCCTATTGAAGGTGCACAAATTGTGAATACATTGCCTGAAGGATTTAGTTATGATACCCAGACTAAAAGCAGTACCTGTGCTGTTGCTGGACAAGTCATGACTTGTACGGTAGATAATCCAATTGCTATTGGAGCTTCTGAATCAATTATTTTTGGGATTCAAGCCATAGCAACCAGTAATACCTCTACGATTTATACCAATACTGTGACTGTTTCTGGTGTCAATATTCCTGTGCCTTTTGTTATTGAAACGGTGACAAATGTTAATCCAACAGGGTCGGGCTCTGGCAGTTTTAATTATAATGTTGTGCTTGATGACTCTTCTGATCCGAATGAGGTAAATACACCTTTTGATTATGTAGTGACAATTAATAATACAGGTGCTTCAAATATCACATTTATGGATGTTGAATTGAATATTCCTTCAGATTTAACCATAAACTCTATGATGGCTGATGGCTTTAATTGTACTAGTACTTCTTTTGGGTTGTCTTGTGATTCAGACCAAACTTTAGATATTGCTCCAGATGAATCAAAAGAAATTATTATTGTAAATGTACAATCTAATGGATTTACTGGAGATGTCAACACTGATGTCATTGCTAAATTAGGGACTGTTATACAAAGAACTGATGATGAAGTCACAACTATAATTGATTCTGGCATTGGCATTTTAAGTCCCGATATATCTGTTGATATTATTGCAGGTGATGCCATTGACCAAGGGGCTGTTTCCGAGTTTGAAGTTAAAATTGCCAATAGTGGACCTGATGTAGCTGAGGATGTGGCATTAAATATGTCTATTAGTGGGATTTTAGATACAGTTAGTGTTGTACCAGGAGCTGATTGGAGCTGCCAAGTTAATGCTTTAAATATTAACTGTCAGTTTAATGATGAGAGCATGCCAGTTAATCATCAATCAAGTCTTTTTGTGACCGCCAATACAAGTCTAGTTGTGATAGATGCTGAAGATTTAATTCTCTCGGCAACCTTAACAACTAGTTCTAGTGATACTGATTTAAGTAATAACACAGACTCATCTCAAGTGGCTGTATCTGGTACGCCATTAGAAGGAGAAATTGGAGATGCCCTTAGATCTGCTTTGGGAAGTACAGGTAACCCACAAGTGGATAGTGCTATTCAAGGTATTGCAGGGTTTTGTGAGGTCGCATATTATACGGCAATTGAAGGACTATGTAGTGATATCTATGATGCGGCATTAGCTGGGGAAACTGAAACAGTAAGAACGGCCATTGAGCAAATCATGCCCAATGAAGTCATCGGACAATCCACATCAGTATCAGAGATTGCAACCGCTCAGTTTAGAAATATTGGCTCTAGATTATCACAAGTTCGAGGTGGTGGTGGTAGTGGATTTAGTTCAGCTGGATTAAATGCAAGGTATGGTAATGGTAGTATTCCTCTAGGAATGCTTGCTTACTTAAATCAAACCGATGAAGAAACTAATGGTATTGATACCAATAATGATTTTATCTCTCCTTGGGGCTTCTTTATCAATGGAACAATTTCAATGGGTGATAGAGATGCAACCAGCAGAGAATTAGGTTTTGACTTTGATACCTTTGGAATTACAGCTGGTGTTGATTATCGTTTAGATGCGAAAAAAGTGGTTGGTGTGGCTTTAGGGTATGCCAAATTTGATTCAACTATTGAAAATGTTTCTGAACTTAACTCATCTGGTGTGACTCTAACAGGTTATGGATCATTTTATGTAACAGATAACTTTTATGTTGATGCGAGGATAAGTTATGCTCAACCTGAATTTGATCAATCACGTAATATAGATTTTACAGTGGGCAGTACTCATATTGATAGAACTGCATTAGGTAAAACTGATGCTGATCAATACAGTTTAGCACTAAGTGCTGGTTATAGTTTTTATAAAAATGCTTGGAATATTACACCCAATGCTTCAATTTCATATATGAAAACTACGATTGATGAATTTGCTGAAACTGGGGCAGGAGATTTTAACTTTGTTTATCTTGAACAGGAACTCGAGTCATTAGTATGGTCAGCTGGCATTCGAGTGAGTAAGGCTATTAGTTTGAAAAATGGTGTGATTACCCCTCAATTTGACTTTGATTATAATTATGAAGGTCTGAATGATGGCAATGACATACAAACACGATTTGTTTCGGCACCTGATGATCAGTTATTAATTGTGGTTACTGATTCACCAGATAGATCCTATGGCTCAGCCGGACTTGGTTTGGTCTTTATATCAGCCAATGGTAAACAGGCTTATATTAATTACAGAAGTGTTTTTGGACTTGATGGATTTAGTCGAGGAACATTTAATCTTGGTGCGAGATTTGAATTTTAAGCACATTAATTTTTGGAGATACTTATGAACAATCAACATTATTTAAAAAGTAATAAACTATCACTATTAAGCGTGATTGCTTTATTAACTATGGTTTGTGGCGTTGCTACAGCAAAAAAGAAGAAACCGAAAGGGCAAATAACGCCTGATCAATTGTATATTGTTGATTGTTTGTTACCACCTCAAATAAGGCAACTGGGTAGAAATCATACCTACATGGCTCCAAGAAAGCCTGCAAGACTAAGTGCTCATGACTGTGCATTACGTGGAGGTGAGTATGTTGCTTATGATCGAGCAAGTTTTGCAAGTGTGGCTAAAATGTGGCTTCCTGAGGCACAAGGCGGTAATCCAAAAGCTCAAGCTTATATGGGTGAAATATACGAAAAAGGTGTGAATGGTACACCCGACTATCAATCTGCTGCTATGTGGTATCAAAAAGCTGTTGATCAAGGTTATACACCTGCCATGTTGAATTTAGGTAATTTGTATGAACAAGGATTAGGAGTTGTACAAGATTCAACTAAAGCCATTAACTTATATAGAATGGCATCTGGTATCACTGACTCTAAAATTGAAATTGTCACAGAACAAAACTTAAGAGACAGAAGAGCTAAAGAACATGAAAGAGTCAGGTTATTAAAACAAGTCAATGGCTTAAGAAATGAATTATCTGATGTAAAAAAAGATTATGATTTAACAAAAAAATATGTGACGGCCTCAGATGAAAGATTGAAACAATTACAGAAAAAATTATTAGCTAATAAAACTGACGATAAGATACTCAAAAAAATAGCAGAGTTAAAATCGGAAATCAAATCAAAAAACGTTGAATTAGTTAATCAAAATAAAGTAATTGATACCTTAGTTTCAAAAGTTACAGATAGCACTATTAATAATACCATTGTTGATAATTCAGGTATTGGTATAAGTTTATTATCTCCTGATGTGGTTTTGACAAGAGGAATAAAAACTATTCCAATGCAACCCAATGATTTAAGAATTGATGTTATGGGTAAAGTATTAGCTCCAGAAAATGTCATTGGATTGAAAATGAATAATAAGGATATTCTATCTTCCATGACAGAAAGTGGTGTTTTTGAAAATGAAATGGACTTACTTACTGGTGATACTCCAGTAAGTATTGTTGCCATTAGAAAAGATGCCGAAAAATCAATAGAGCAATTTGTTGCGGTTAGAAATCAATTGGATCCTGTTAAAGCACGACAATTGGATGAATTATTCACCCGAAGGTTTAGAGAAGATTTAGGTGAATATCATGCATTAGTTATTGGTAACAATAATTACACTAACCTTGATAACTTAAACACAGCTGTTGGAGATGCCGAAGAAATAGCCAGTGTATTAAAAAAGAAATATGGTTATAAAGTTAAGTTATTAAAAAATGCTGATCAAATAACATTGTTAAAAGCATTAAGTGATTATAAAGAGAAATTGGGTAAATATGATAATTTAATGGTTTATTATGCAGGCCATGGTTTATTAGATGAAAACGAAAATGGTTATTGGATACCCACAGATGCAGATACAAAAGATAAATCCAAATGGATATCTAACAAAGCCATCAGTGATTTTATGTCTGAAATGAAAGCTAAACACGTTATGGTTGTGGCAGATTCATGTTATTCAGGAACTCTATCAGGTTCTTCCATTTCACCTTTGCCTGAAGATGTTAATAATGAAGATATATTATTTACATCAAGAGTTAAGGCGAGAACAGTTTTAACTTCAGGTGGATTACAACCTGTTCTGGATAGTGGTGGAAATGGCCACTCAATCTTTGCCTCAGCATTATTAGATGTATTGAATGAAAATGATGGTGTGATGGAAGGATACAGATTGTATAAAGCCATGAGTCAACAAGTTAGTTTACGTTCGTCACTTGCAGGGTTCAAACAAATACCAGAATATAGTGCGATACAACATGCTGGACATGAAGGCAGTGAGTATTATTTCTTACCAACTAAAATATAAGTAACCTATAGAATTGAAATTTTAAAAGGTTGGTTTATCCAACCTTTTTTTTGTGACAATATTTTTACGAGCCTGTCATAAATTTTTTTATAATATAGAATTACTTTAAAAAGTAATTCTATTTGAGATGAAATGCTAACAGATGTTCTTATTAAGCTCTATTATATCTTATCCCACCATTAATATTAAAGGCTTGACTTCTATTTAAAAGTCAGTAGAGTGAGCCCGCACTTTCTATCTTTATAATTAGCAGAAACTATTTCTGTTGAAATGTTGACATAAGTAATAATAAAGTTATATGTGCTTAATCAATACTAAAAATTAAAATGAAGGGTTGTTGAATGCAAATAAATAAATTTCAATTGTTAATAAGAGTTTTTTCCTTATTGTTTATATCTTTAAAAGCATATTCACAAATAGACTTAGATTTTGTCGATGCATTCACACCTGCACAATACGATGTATTTGAAGGCCAATCTTCACCTATTACATTCGATTTTCGTGTAACTAACCTTGGTACTACAACCACAAATGGCGCTACCATATCAATTCCTTATGATAGTACTCAATTTAGCTATAGTTCATCTGCGAGCGTGTTTCCTCCTAATTGGACTTGTGGTGGATCTCCTACAATCTTTTGTACTACGGCTAATGGCGCTGAAATTGGGAATGGTGAAATTTTAGATTTTAAGTTTGGTCTTGCCGTTAGTGGTTCTAATGGCCCTGCACCAGTTTCTGGTAGTCCATATATCTTTACAGCTTCTATAGTTGAAGGCTCTGGAACAGAACAAAATATATTAAATAATAGTATAACTACAAATGTTGTTGTAAATCCGGTACCCCCACCCAGTAACCCTGATGTTGTCCTTGCTGTAGAGTTAGGTCCTGAATATTTTCCAGGAGCTAAAGGACTTACATATGCAGGAGTAGGCACAACGGTTACTTACAGAATATTTGTAGATGCCCTTGATACTGATTCACCTCCTAGGCCAAGTTTAAATTCTAAAAATAATAATGCGGTTTTAGTTAGTCCTGCTGCGACTGATGTTTTTATTACTCATATAATCCCAACAGGCGTCACTTTTGATTCAATTTCGGATGTAGTTGGCCCCAATCTTGCAGGTGCCTGTAGTCATGCATCTGGAGTTGTGACATGTAATATTTCTAGCTTGCCAGTAACTAATAGTGAAGATAGCGTTGAAATAAGTGTTATAGTTAATAATTCAATAGGAGTTTTTGTAAGGCCAGAAGCTGATGTTATTGCTACGAATGATTTTGATAATAACAATAATAATGCAAAAGCATCATCTTTTAGGATTGCAGGTATTGTTGATCTAGTTATGAACAAAGAAGCGCAAACTTTACAAGGTCTGACTCAGTCCGTGTTTGATTCAGGAGTTGAATTCCAATATGTATTAACTGTGACAAATTCAAGTATTTTTGATATTGACAGTGGTTTAGCTGGAGTTGGTGATATTGTTCCAACAGGCATGACTATAGGTCAATTTAGTGCACCTGTAGGCTGGGATTGTTCTGCTTCTAACCTTGGGCAAAATTTGATTAGTTGTGTAAATTTAGACCCTTTTATTGGCAACTCTTCTGTTGACTTTTTTATTCCTGTAAGTGCCTTAATTGGTGGACAATACATCAATACCTCTGGGGCAGATCTTGATCCATTTAATTTTGACGTATTTGAAATTAATCAAAGTAATAATGAAGATTCAACTACTGTTGATATAGTTTTACCTCCATCTGATCCTGATGTTGTGATTGACATGGAATTAGGGCCTGAATTTTTAACTGGCGGTAAAGGGAGTTTGTTAGCACCCGCGGGTTCAATTGTTAGTTACAGAATTTCTGTTGATGCCCTTGATACTGATGGTATAATAAAAAATATAAGGAATAATAATTCAGTATTAGTCAGTCCTCCAGCAACAGATGTAGTCATAACAAATAATCTCCCTCCAAGTTTAACTTTTGATTCAATTTCTGATGTAGTTGGTACTAATCTGGCGGGTGCCTGTAGCCATGCTGCTGGAGTTGTCACTTGTAATATTG
>Ga0316204_10005157_pt1 | contig 22098 bp, 13 predicted proteins | sample 6monrhotite_MG_2_FD_205661 | JGI IMG/M metagenome (GOLD analysis project Ga0316204, IMG submission 205661) | Microbial mat bacterial communities from mineral coupon in-situ incubated in ocean water Damariscotta River, Maine, United States -... | ecosystem: Environmental > Aquatic > Marine >... | reverse complement strand
CTTTCAATTGTTTCATATAGATATTCTGAAGTCCTGTTAGTTCTTTCAGAATACGCTTTGAAGCAGTATCCAGGTCTTCATCCCAGCGAATAAGATCGCCCGGAAATTTCCAGTCGCGATACTGGCCACCTTCATAAGCGATATTTCGCCCAATTAATAGTACCTTCAGATGAACCGTATCAAAACAAAAAACGATAGAATCTACAGATACGTTAGGAATAAGTTGCTTGTCCATAAGCTAAAGTTTACTGAAATGGTAATAATTAATACGCAATTTTTAGTAAGGACTAAATCCAGTTTCTATTTTATCTTTTTAAAAACAGACTAAGGCTCTGTACAAAGCTAAAATATTTTTTTAACAATAGTAAGTGTATAAAAGTTCATAAATTAACGTCGTCATGATAATAACACATTTGCGTTTTCATGGAGTAAATGATGGTGGTTAAATAAATGGCAAATTCTTATATTAATGACTATGCTAGGTAGTGGAAACAAGGAATAATTCATTTAATATATAGTAATAAGTTAAAATTCAAATAGATATAATTAATAAAAAATTAATTCCTTGTGAAAATTAATTAACAAAAAAAATAAAATTTAAATATAATTAACAATATTTGTATTTTGTATATATTTTTTTATACTTTTGAATTTCGTTTGTGTAAATAGTACTCTTTACTTAGGGGCTTTTATACGTAAATTAAAAGATTTTATTAAACAATGAGATGAAACAGATCAAACGAATTTCAATAAATCTTGGGGTTTTTAAAGTAAGAGCCGCTGATTTTGTAATATATGGCTTGCTTCTCACCCTGTGTTTATATAACATCAAGGGATTCTTTCAAAATTTTATTATCGACAGATTAAATCTAAATCTATTATGGTTATGAAAAAAATTCTATTTTTTATTTTTCTACTTGTGCTTAACCTGCAACTTATTGCACAGGTAACTATTCAGGGTACAGTAAAATCTGTTACAGATGGAAGCACCCTTCCGGGAGTCAGTATTTTACTAAAGGGAACCACAACAGGAACGGTATCCGATTTGAATGGGCATTATTCCATTACGGTTCCTAAAAAGGGAACATTGGTTTTTTCTTATATTGGTTTTAAATCTCAGGAAATTGCCATTGCGAACAATGCGGTGATTGATGTAATACTAAGCCCCCAAAGTGTTGGATTGAACCAGCTGGTTGTCATTGGTTACGGTACCGTTAAAAAGAGCGACCTGACCGGTTCTGTTTCTTCTGTAAAGGGTAGTGCGTTTGCTTTACAATCGTCTGACAACCCGGTGATGGCATTACAAGGGAGAGCTTCAGGGGTTAGAGTAATAGGATCTGGACAACCGGGGACTTCTCCCACGGTCCAAATTAGGGGAATTGGTACGATCGGGAATAGCAGTCCTTTATATGTTGTTGACGGCATGATGGTCAATAATATTCTCTTTTTAAATAATAATGATATAGCTTCTGTTGAAATTTTAAAAGATGCTTCTGCAACAGCTATATATGGTTCCCGCGGGGCAAATGGTGTTATTCTGATCACTACAAAAAAAGGGAGCAGTCTTAAGCCAACTTTTTCTTTTAATTATTCCGAGGGTATTGAAAAACCTTTCCCCTTTAAGCTGGTTACTGCTGCTCAATATGGTCAGCTGATTAATGAAGGAAATATCAATGAAGGGAAAGCTCCTGCATTTCCCAATCCGAAAGCGTTGGGACAAGGCACTGATTGGTATGATGCAGCAGTACACAGCAGTGTCGTTCATGACTACCAGCTATCGTTTAATCAAAAAACCAAGAATTCACGATATTATATTAGTGTAGGATACCATGGAAATCCGGGAATTGTAAATAAAAGCGGGTATAACCGGTATACAATCCGGCTGAATAACCAATACGATCTTACTAAAAAGATATCTATCGGGCATAATGTTACTTTCGTATCCTCGCATCAAGACAATATGAATTTAGGCCATGTCTTTGGTTGGTTGTACAGGGTTCCGCCAACTGAACCTGTTTATGATCAAAATGGTGCTTTTAATGATGTTGGTGTTGGTTCCAATGGAAATGTTCCTGCGGCGATTTATTATACTCACAATTATACAAATAGACTGAGGGCAGTTGGAAACGCATATTTGAATATAAACTTTTTAAAAGATTTTACCTTTAAGTCCAGTATTGGGATAAATATGCAAAGAGCACAAAACACGAATTTCATTCCTGTATATCATGTTGGCACTGGTAGCCAGAAAAATAATGTGAACAGTGTGTACAAAAAATGGTCAATGGTGAAAGATTGGATATGGGAAAATACGATTACCTATGACAAAACGTTCGGTTTGCATCATATTACTTTTCTCGCCGGATATACCGCACAAAAAAATTATTCTGAATCATTAATAGGTACGCGTTATAATTTGTTTGCCGAAGACCCATCCTTATGGTACCTAAATGCTGGCGCAACGGATGGACAGACCAATGCAAATTTTGCATCGACAAATGCTATCGCTTCATGGCTGACCAGGGTGAATTATTCTTATCAGGATAAATATTTAATAACGGTTACTATGCGTTCGGATGCCTCATCCAGGTTCCCTAAGGGACAAAGAACCGGGTACTTTCCTTCCGCAGCTTTAGCCTGGAATCTGACAAATGAAAGTTTTATACAGGACCTAAAGTGGGTTTCTTATGCAAAGATAAGGGCAAGCTGGGGAAAGGTTGGAAATGATAAAATAGGAGATTTCCGATATTTCGGCCTGGCAACCACATCATTGGCTAACTATGCTATTTTTAATAATATGCTTCAGGTTGGTTCTTCTGTAACAGGATTAGTAAATACGAATGTTACATGGGAAACAAGTGAGTCAAAAGATATTGGCTTTAATTTGGGACTCTTTAATAACAAATTTCATGCGGATTTTGATTATTACTCAAGGGTTACCAAAGGTATGCTCGTTGATATCGGAGTCCCGGAAACCGTAGGTTTCAGTGCCACAGAGGGAAATGTCGGTTCAGTTGAAAACAAAGGAATTGATATGAAAGTTTCTTTTAGAGAAACTAGGGGAGATTTCCGATACAGTATAGGAATGACGGGCACAACAATTAATAATAAAGTACTTGACCTTGGTACAACAAAACAAATCATCAGCGGGTGGAATAATAGCAGCCGAACTACAGTAGGGGAACCTATCGGATATTTTTACGGTTATAAAGCAATTGGAGTATTCCAGAATCAGGCTCAGATTGATGCACATGCAACACAAGCCACAGCTAAACCCGGAGATTTGATTTTTGCGGATCTTAACCATGATGGGGTAATTAATGCAGCCGACCGTACCAAGATAGGTTCACCTATACCGAAATTTATGGCAGGAACGAATCTGATGTTCGGCTATAAAAGTTTTGAACTGATGGTAGATATGTATGGTTCATTTGGAAACGATATCCTTAACGTAAAAGCAGTTGAATCCTATTCATCGCTGGATAACTTCACTACCCAATTTCTTGGCCGTTGGCATGGTTCGGGTACAAGTAATACAATACCCAGAATTACATATGGAGGGCAGAATAAGCAGTGGTCAACAAGGTGGGTTGAAAACGGTTCTTTCTGGAAAATTCAGACTGTTCGGCTGTCCTATAATATTACTTCATCCCTATTGAAAAAGGTTAAGATTGCGAAAGCTCAAATTTATTTGGATGGAGAAAACCTGCATTATTTTACGAAATATCACGGTTCTACACCTGAAATCAGCAGCAGCTCCCCATTAGTAGCAGGAATTGATCGGAAAATATATCCGATGGTTGCTTATTATACATTTGGTGCAATAATAACTTTCTAAACTTGAGAATTATGAAAAATATTAAATTAATATTGATTTTATTATTGGTGGTTGCAGGAGTTTCCTGTTCTAAGAATTTTCTTGATGTAAAACCGCTTGCAAATCCTTCTACTGATGTTTTGTTTAAATCTGAAGCTGGGATAAATATGCTCTTAAATGCAACCTATGCCGAACTCCGTAGTTTCAATTTAAGCGGATTCGGGTGGTTTGTGGCAAAAGAGGTTGGTTCGGATGATGCAAATCCAGGCAGCAATGCCGGAGATCATAGTGTTGCTCGCATGCGGGATTTTCAGAATTTCAGCTATTTGCCTACTGAGACTGACCTTAATAGTTTTTGGAGTGGAAATTATAATTTGATTGCAAAGGCTAATTTGGTAATTCAGTATGCCCCTAATGTTAAATTCACAGACACAGCAGATAGGGCACGATATATAGGTGAAGCTAAGTTTTTAAGGGCTCTGGCCTATTTCAACCTGGTCAGAGGATGGGGAGGAGTCCCTTTAATTACCAAGGTTGTTTCAGATCCTACCAGCGCGGCAAAAGTGATCCCGAGATCCAGTGTAGCAGAAGTATATGCTTTTCTCGAAAAGGAACTGAATGAAGCAATTGGTGTTTTACCTTTGAAAAGTGGATATCCTGCCAATGAATTAGGCCGGGCTACCAAAGGAGCAGCACAGACACTGCTTGCACAGGTTTATCTTTTTCAACAAAAGAACAGCGACTGTCTTAAGGAGTGTATGAATGTTATAAATTCCGGGGAATATAGCTTATACCCTAAATATTGGATGGTTTCGAACGTAAATAACCAAAATGGTGCCGAATCCATTTTTGAAGTACAATTTCAGTATAATCTGGATATTGCAAACAGTTGGCAACAATGGCAGGGAGTCCGTGGTACCGGAAGTGGCTGGGGATTTTTCTCGCCAAGCTTAAGCCTGGCTAATTCTTATGAGGCCGGTGATCCCAGAAGGGATTATAGCATTTACTTTAAGGGGGAACCATGGCCGTACTCAGGAGAAACAAATATCCACTGGGCTGCAGGGACGGATCCGAGAGCCAATGAAAAGACTATGCTTCCCAGGCCTTTCCCCCCTGGATTTGCAGGACACTCACCGTTAAACAGGGTAGTTATGAGGTATGCAGATGTGTTACTTATGGCTGCTGAATGTGATAATGAATTAGGGAACACTTCTGATGCGCTAAAGTACCTTGAAATGGTAAGGGCCAGAGCCAGGGAAGGGAAGCCCGTATTGCCGGAAATAACAGAAACAAATATGATCAAACTTCGTCATATCATCTGGAATGAAAGGAGACATGAACTGGCAGACGAAGGGTACCGGGCATACGATATCAGACGTTACGATAAAGTGGAACCGGGTTTTGCCAAAAAATTGTATGATGCTCTCGGAAGAACAAATTATAGTGCGAAAGATGCATTATATCCGATTCCCCAGATTGAAATGGACTTTGACACAAAAGGAGTACTACAACAAAATCCCGGATGGTAAAAAAGGGGAACATCATTTGTTTTGCTTCCTATCAATAAAGGATGGAAAAGAGGTAACCACAGGAATTGTTTGATGTTTTGTTACATAAAAATTAGTTGAGGAGGTCAATCATCGGGAATTAGATTGTTTTAGACTAAATGGGAGCAAGGGCAGTTTTTTTCTTATCATAAATGCAAGTAATTAATGCAAAATTTGTTGAGGATATAAAGCTTGAATTTTTTAAAAACAAAGGGGGAAATAAACAATGAAACTAAAGGTGGATTATATTTTTTATAAAGTGTTAGTGATTAGTTTCGTCTTTTTAGTTAGTTTGAGCGCTTTTGGGCAACCTCAAGCTAAGAAACCAATCTATTTAGATACCAACCAACCAATTGCAACGAGAGTTCAGAATTTACTTTCAAAGATGACATTGAAAGAAAAAATTTCACAAATGGGGGCAAGGGAACCTGCTATCAGCCGGTTAGGTATTTCTGCTTATAGAATTGGCAGTGAATGTTTACATGGTGTTGTGGCAGGGAACACAAATACCACAGTCTTTCCCCAGGCTATCGGCATGGCAAGTACATGGAATCCCAATTTGATATATCATGTTGCCAGTGCCATTTCAGATGAAGCAAGGGCACTGGCGACTAAAAGGGGGAATCATAGATATCTTACTTTTTATGATCCGGTGGTGAACATTGCAAGGGATCCAAGATGGGGCAGAACAGAGGAGACCTATGGTGAAGACCCATTTTTGGTCTCAAGCATGGGCGTTGCCTTTGTTAAAGGGCTTCAGGGCGACGACCCTAAATACCTAAAGGTAGTAGCCACTCCAAAACATTTCGCAGTAAATAATGATGAGTGGGCCCGACATAGTGGATCTGCGAATGTTGGTGAGCGGACGTTAAGGGAATATTATTTACCCGCATTTAAAGCTTGTATTACCGAGGGGAATGCACAATCAATTATGGCGGCTCTTAATTCAATTAATGGCGTCCCTTGTAGTGCTAATAAAGAATTGTTAACCCATATCCTAAGGGATGAATGGGGGTTTGACGGATATGTAACATCCGATGCAGAAGGCATTATAAACCTTTATGATAATGGTCATCGTTATGTTACAACGCCCGAGGAAGCTGCAGCTATTGGTGTTAAGGCCGGTACGGATATCGATCTTCGTACAACGTATCAAAATTATCTTTTAAAGGCCGTAAAAGCGGGTTTGATTTCAGAAAAAACCATTGATCAATCAGTTGCAAGAGTCCTTGCCATTAAATTCCGTTTGGGTATGTTTGATCCCCCGTCCATGGTCCCTTATACTAAAATACCTTATGATGTTGTTGATAGTAAACAACATAGAAGATTAGCTTTGCAAACCGCACTTGAATCAATCGTTTTGCTAAAGAACAAGGATCACTTATTACCCTTGAGTAAAGATATAAAATCAATTGCAGTTATAGGGCCAAATGCAGATGTGAGCCGATTTGGGGTTTATAGCGGGACAAACGCTGATGCGGTAACACCGTTAGAGGGAATAAAATCCATGGTTTCTCCAAATACAAGGGTTCTATATGCAAAAGGTTGCGGGATATGGTCAACCATTCAGGCCGATTATTTAACACCGGACGGAGCAAAAGAAGGACAGCACGGCTGGAAGGGAGAATATTTCAACAACAGGAAGTTGTCGGGTGACCCGGTACTGGTACAGAATGATCAGCAAATTAATTTTAACTGGCGGTGGGGTTCCCCGGGCAAGGCTGTTGACATTGACAATTTTTCTGCCCGTTGGACGGCAACGCTGGTCCCTCCCGTTACCAGAGTGTATCAATTCCGCATAACCACCGATGACGGGGGCAGACTTTATGTTGATAATAAATTACTTATCGATGAATGGCACGATCAGTCACCACATACTTATGTGGCATCAATAAAGCTTGATGCAGGCCATCCATATAATATCAGGATGGAATATTATGAACATGTGGATAATGCCTGTGCTCATTTGGGATGGGATTATGAACCAGCTATAAAAGCAGCAGCAAGCCTTGCTAAAAAAGCGGATATGGCCATTGTAATAGTCGGAACGAATATGAGTGTGGAATCTGAAGCTCATGACCGGGCCGATCTACGTTTACCGGGGCTTCAGGAAGATTTAATTAAGCAAGTTTATGCAGCTAATCCAAAAACCATTGTAGTGCTGGTGAATGGTGGTCCCCTTTCAATCGACTGGACAAAAGAAAATATCCCCGGTATTATTGAAGCCTGGTATCCGGGAGAAGAAGGGGGAAAAGCAATTGGTGATGTGCTGTTTGGTAATTATAATCCCGGTGGAAAATTACCCATAACATTTTACAAATCAGGGGCTCAACTGTTGCCATTTTATGATTATAATATCCGTAAAGGCAGAACCTATATGTATTTAAAAGAAAAGCCCCTGTTCCCGTTCGGCTATGGGTTAAGTTATACGAAATTCAAATTCGGCAACTTGAAAATTAAACCGGAAAAAATTAATCCAACCGGAAAAGTTTACATTACTGTGGATGTGAAAAATATCGGCAATCTTAAAGGTGACGAGGTCGCCCAACTATACGTTCGCGATGTTGATTCCAAACTGGTCACCCCGATTAAAGAGCTTGAAGGCTTTAAACGGCTAACGCTTAACCCTGGTGAAACAAAAGAAATAGAATTCGTTCTTACGACAAATCAATTGGCGTTTTACCATAGTGATTTGAAAAAATGGATTGTAGAGCCGGGAATGTTCAAGATTATGATTGGCAGCTCATCCGAAGATATACGGTTAACTAACGATTTTGAAGTGATGAAGTAAATGGGATCATGACCAAACAGTGTGTGAACAATGAATTATTGGTTAGATGGGTATTATATTGGAACAGTTAGTGGGAGGGGAAATAGAAAAATAATAGAGAGTTATATAAGAAATCAGGGTAGAGAAGAAGACATCAAACAGCATTCTTGTTTAAGCATGGGCTATATAACGAAGGTTTAAATTACTTAGGGATGAAAATAATACAAATGAAATTCAATAATCCATGAAAATAGTTAAATTACTTTTCCTGTCTTTCCTTTTTATTATTGGGGGTAGCTCCTGCCAAAATAAAACAACTGATAACACAAAGCCGTCAGCGCAGACTAGCAATCCCTATGATGCTCAAATTAGAAAATTGATGTCAAAGATGACTTTGGAAGAAAAGATCGGGCAATTAAATATGCTCAGCGGCGACTGGTCGGTTACTGGGCCTACGATTCGATCCAATTTTGCTAAAGAAATCAAAGAAGGTCATGTTGGGGCAATGCTTAACTGCTTCACAGTTTCCTATACCAGAAAATTAATGGAGATAGCTGTGGACAGTACCCGCTTGGGAATTCCTTTGTTGTTTGGCTATGATGTGATTCACGGGCAACGTACGATTTTTCCAATCCCTCTGGGAGAGTCCTGTTCGTGGGATTTAAACCTAATTAAACATGCCGCAAGAATTGCTGCCATAGAGGCTTCTGCGGAAGGAATTCAATGGACCTTTGCACCCATGGTGGACATTGCTCGCGATCCACGGTGGGGCAGGGTAATGGAAGGGGCCGGTGAAGACCCATGGTATGGCTCCCTCGTTGCCAAAGCCAGGGTAAGAGGTTTTCAGGGTAATAGTTTAAGTTTATCCAATGATAGTACGATCTTAGCCTGTGTAAAACACGGAGTTGCTTATGGCGCACCCATTGCAGGCAGAGATTATAATACAGTGGATATGTCGAAACGTACTTTGTTAGGAACTTATTTGCCTCCCTATCATGCTGCCGTTGAAGCTGGCGTTGCTACAGCGATGACTGCCTTTAATGATCTTAATGGTATCCCTTGTACTGCCAATGGCTGGATATGGAATAATTTATTCAGGAAGCAATGGGGATTTAATGGTTTTGTTGTTTCGGATTATACCGCTATTAATGAACTTGTTCCCCATGGAGTGGCCAAAAACCTTTATGATGCAGATGTGCTGGCTTTTAATGCAGGGGTTGACATGGATATGATGGGAGAAGGTTATGTGAACAATTTAAAAAAAGCCGTTGAAACAGGACAGGTATCAATGAAAGAAATTGACAGCTCAGTTTACGGGATTTTAAAAGCAAAATTTGAGTTGGGGTTGTTTGATAATCCTTATAAATATTGTAGTGAAGAAAGAGAGAAAAATGATTTATTAACGCCACAGCACCTGGCTTTCGCACGAAAAGATGCCAGGGAATCCATGGTTTTATTAAAAAATAAAAATCATCTGCTACCTCTTTCCAAAAACATTCATTCTATAGCCGTTATTGGCCCTTTGGGAAATGACAAGTATGACATGATCGGTGCTTGGTCTGCCGCAGGCCATCGCCACAAAAATCAGGTAACACTTTTGGAGGGGATTAAAAATAAACTGGGGAACAGGGTGAGAATAATGTTTGCCAAAGGAACAGAAATCAACACCAAATCCACAAAAGGTTTCGCTGACGCAGTAAAAATTGCCAAAAATGCAGATGTCGTTTTATTGGCGCTCGGAGAAAGTTCAAAAATGTCTGGCGAAGCCTCATCACGGGCTCATTTGGACGTCCCCGGGAATCAAAATGCACTGGCTGATGCCATCCTTAAGGCAAACAAAAATACCGTTGTAGTTTTAATGAACGGACGACCCTTGACGATTCAACACCTGGATACGGTAGCTCCTGCAATTCTGGAGACATGGTTTGCAGGGACTGAAGCAGGCAACGCTATTGCTGATGTGATTTTTGGAGACTATAATCCTTCAGGGAAGCTCACAATGACTTTTCCGCGAAATGTTGGCCAAATCCCTATTTTCTATAGTCACCTCAACACAGGCAGACCCTTTAACCCAAATAAGCACTATACCTCAAAATATATCGATTCTCCCAATTCTCCCTTATATCCTTTTGGATATGGGCTGTCTTATACAACGTTTAAATACGAACAGCTACAGCTAAATAAAAAGGAGATTACCAAACAGGACACCTTGAAGGTATCCGTTGTTCTAAAAAATACTGGAAAATATGATGGAACTGAGATTGCCCAGCTTTATATTCGTGATTTGGTGGGGAGTGTATCGCGTCCAGTAAAAGAATTAAGGGGTTTTCAAAGGGTTTTTTTAAAAAAGGGAGCTTCTAAGAGGTTAACTTTTACGCTTACTAACCACGATTTGTCTTTTTATAGAAAGGACATGACTTTTGGATCTGAACCAGGACTTTTTGATGTGTTTGTAGGCGGAAGCTCGAAAACAGACTATAAAACGATGTTTATATTAAAACCTTAAGTACGCAAATAATTTATTTACAAGGCCTGTCAAAATTGTCGCTTATTTTTGAGATTTGAAGCAAACAATAGGGATAAATTATTTGCGAATTTTAGGTGCTTCTGTAAAATACAAATTGTAAACCTAAAATTGCCTGTCTTATGGAAAAGAAGAAAAATGTATCCCGCAGAGAAGCACTAAAGAAATTAGGCATGGTCACCCTGGGCGGGGCGGTGCTTCCTAAGATGTTATTATCCCAAAATGAGACGAAGGGAATTTCGAATCTTATACGACGCCAAAAGGCACCGAATATCATTATTCTTTTTGCCGACGACTTAGGCTACGGGGACCTGAGCTGTTACGGACATCCTACGATTCAGACCCCGAATTTGGACCGAATGGCTGCCGAGGGAGTAAAACTCAGCCAATTTTGTGTAGGGGCATCGGTGTGTACTCCCAGTAGGGCGGCTCTGTTAACAGGGCGGTTACCAGTAAGATATGGTATGGCGGGTGGGGTTATTTTCCCAAATACGAAATGGGGTTTGCCTACCAAAGAAATTACGATTGCCTCGGCTCTAAAAACTAAGGGCTATGCTACTGGCTGTTTTGGTAAATGGCATCTCGGTAATCAGTCCCCCTATCTTCCAACCGATCATGGTTTTGATTATTTTTACGGAATACCCTATTCCGATGACATGTCCCCTAAAACAAATCCTACCGGGCTTGGAGCGCAATATTTCCCCCCCATTCCTTTGATGAGAAACGATAAGGTTATTGAACAGCCGGTCTCTCTGGATACGCTTGGTCCGAAGATACATACCGAGGCGATCAAATTTATTCACGAACATCGTTCACAACCGTTTTTTCTATATTTTCCATATACCAATCCCCATAACCCTCCTCATCCCTCTAAAGAGTTTAGGGGAAAGAGCCTACGGGGCCTTTATGGGGATGCTGTACAAGAAGTGGATTGGTCAGTTGGTGAAATGTTGAAGGACTTAAAGAAACTCCACTTGGAGGAAGATACGTTCGTATTTTTTACCAGCGACAATGGCCCTTGGATGTACTGGAAGGAGGATGGAGGATCGGCTGGGATGCTCCGTGGACAAAAGGCAACGGGTTGGGAAGGCGGCTTTCGAGAGCCGGCTATAGCCTGGTGGCCTGGACACATTCGAAAAGGAGTACTGAGTGGAGCTATTGCCTCAAGTATGGATTTATTTACGACGGCTCTTTCATTAGCAGGTGTGGAAGTACCCAAAGACCGAATCATCGATGGAGTCAATTTAATGCCGTTGCTAACCGGAGAGAAGCAGACTGTACGAGACGAGCTGTTTTACTATGTGAACAATAAGTTATTTGCGGTACGAAAAGGGCCCTGGAAGTTGCATTTTCACACAAAGGCTAAATGGAGTTCCCGCATAGAAAATCATGGTGGTCAACCCTGGCTTTTCAATTTGGATAAAGATCCCGGGGAGAAGTATAATCTAACCCGGCGATCGGTTGAATATCATGTTCATAATCCCTATACAAAGGAAATTAATAATATACTGCAAGTGGTAAAGAAACATTTGGCAACTCTTAAAAAAGGAAATTAGTAGTAACTATACACATAAAATAATGAAAAAAAAGTTATCAACCCATTTTCCGTAAACTAAGTGGCTTTTAAAGGGCGAACCGCTGAAATTGTAACCAATGGCCTTCTTCTCAACCCTATGTTTATTAACATCATGGGGATCTTTTAAAAATTATAATTTAATTGTAAACTTATAGATTAACTATTTTATGGAAAAGAAGAAAGATGTATCCCGCAGAGAAGCGCTAAAGAAATTAGGGATGGTCGCCCTGGGCGGGGCAGTGCTTCCCAAGATGTTATTTTCCCAGAATGAGTCGAATGGAATATCGGGTTTTATCCCTGGCCAACAGCCATCACACCCTATTTCCCAGCGTTCAAAGAGTAAACCCAATATACTCTGGATAACACTTGAGGGTGTGCCCCTGAGTGTGCTGAGCTGTTATGGAAGCCGTCTGATCAAGACGCCCAATATTGACCGCATTGCCAAAGAAGGGATGCAGTTTCAGAATGCATTTACGACCAATGCGCTCTGTGCCCCCAGCCGGGCAACCCTGCTGACGGGGAAATATGACCACCTGAATGGCATGTTGTCCAACCCCTACAGCACAACAGGAGGGATGACACACAGCACTTTCGATCCATCCCAGCAGACCTTCCCGCAGATCATGCAACGAAATGGGTACCAGACCGGCACGGTAGGGAAATGGCACCTGGTATCCAAAATTGGGAAACCGGCTAATCCGGGCATAGCCGGCTTTGACTATTTTGCCTTTAAGCGTGGGGCAGGCGGTCCATACTATAAACCCACGGGCTATCTTCAAAACCCCAGTCTAGGCAGTCATGTAATTCAGGAGAAGGAATATCCGGGCTATATCACGGATAATATCACTGATTTGGCCATAAAGGGGATCAAGCAATTCAAGCAACCCTTCATGATGATGGTGCAATATTTCAATGACCACCGTCCTTTTGATCCGCCGCATAAATATGAACACCTCTATGATGATGTCCGGGTACCCGAACCGAGCACTTTCTGGGATGATTATTCGATGAGGGCTGCTCCCGCCCGCGAAGCCAGGATGCGTATCGAATATATGCCAGATTTTAACCCATCCAAGGAGTTGACCGGACGTCAGCGCAAACAGTGGAACTACCAGAAATTTATGGGCCGTTTCCTGGGAAGCCTGAGGGCTCTGGACGATAATGTAGGACGTCTACTGGATTATTTGGATGAATCAGGACTTGCTGACAATACCATTGTTGCACTCACCAGTGACCACGGCTTCTTCATGGGAGAACACGGCTGGTTTGATAAACGATTCATGTATGAGCCAGCGATTCGGGTGCCGTGGATAATTCGTTATCCGGGGATGGTAAAACCGGGAAGCACAAGCGAGGCGATGAATATTAACATTGATAACGCACCGACTATTCTGGCCTTGGCGGGCATGGAGATCCCCTCCGATATGCAGGGCATGAGCCTGGTTCCCCATCTGAAAGGTAGCCCACCAAAATCGTGGCGCGATTCATTTTACTATCACTATTATGAATTTGCACCACCCCACTGGGTGGCACCTCATTATGGTGTCCGAACCGAGCGTTACAAATTGATCTACTATTACACGGTAAACGAGTGGGAGTTGTTCGACCTGAAAAAAGATCCGGACGAGATGGAAAGCCTGTTTGAATGGAGCGGTTACAAGGTGCATCCGCAGTATGAATCGGTGGCACAGGAAATGGTTCAGAAGTTGAAACAGTTGCGCAAACAATATAAAGATACGACCGGCAAAGCGGTTAAAGTATGGGCACCTAAAGGATACGATTAAGGGATAACCGGCATGAAAGAGGATAACAACATAACTTACCAAAGTAGCTGCCGTGCAGACAGTCGGGGATCGAATAAGAATAATCCTACTATAGATAGTGTCTTTACAAGGATTTCTGGCGTTTCCGAACTGTTTACAAGTCGTATTGTAATTGATATATCGTAAAAATAGAACAATGGAATCAGCCATTCCCCATTCCCAAACGCCATATGTCATGGTTACGAAGCCCATCGGAGCCATTTGTAATCTGGATTGTGAGTATTGTTTTTATCTGAGCAAACAGGAATTGTACCCCGGGAAAAGAGGTTCTGATTTTCGTATGAGTGATGCGGTGCTGGGAGAGTATATCCGGCAATACATGAGCAAACCAGGAAGAGAAGTAACCTTTGTCTGGCAGGGAGGTGAGCCTACCCTGTTGGGACTGGATTTCTTTAGGAAAGTAGTCCGCATGCAAAAACAGTTTAACACAGAGGGAAAGATCGTTAACAATTCACTGCAAACCAATGCGATAAAACTAGATGATCAATGGGCCCGTTTTCTGAAGAAGCATCGTTTCCTGGTGGGAGTCAGTTTAGACGGGCCGGGGTATCTTCACAACAAATACCGGGTTTATAAAAGTGGCAAAGGCACATTCGAAGGGGTTATGCGCGGAATCGGGTTTCTGAGAAAACACAACGTTGAATATAATATTCTATGTAGTGTCAATCGGCTTAACGCAGATCATGCAATTGATATCTACGAATTTTTTAAGAAACAAAGTGGCACCAATTTTTGGCAGTTTATTCCTATTGTTGAACCTTTAAACTCATCAAATTCAAAAGTGACGGACTATTCGGTTTTAGCGGAACAATACGGTAAGTTTCTTGTGAACATATTCAATCATTGGGCGCATTATGATATTGGGAAAATCTCAGTGCAAATTTTCGATGTTGTTTTTAACCATTTTATGGGATTACCGCCCGGATTATGTCTGTTCGATGAAACTTGTGGCAAAGCACCGGCATTAGAGTATAATGGTGATTTTTATAGTTGTGATCATTATGTGGACACGGAACATCTTCAGGGGAATATAATGGATCAATCCATGCAAGAGCTGGTTGATTCTGATCCGCAGTGGTTATTTGGGCAATACAAAGAAACGGCACTTCCGGATTATTGTCAGCAATGTTCTGTGAAAGCATTGTGCAATGGGGGCTGCCCCAAAAACCGATTTATTAGCACCGTGGATGGGACTGCCGGGCTGAACTACTTATGTGAGGGTTACAAGCTGTTCTTCACGCATGTGACCCCCTATATGCAATACCTGTCGCAGCAATACCGCCTTGGTACACCTTTTGAAACGATCATGCAGTATTTTAGGAAAGTAAATACTGATGGAACATGACGATGATAAAATGGGAATAATACTATCAAACAGGGAAACAATGTAAAAGGTGATAGTATAAGTTCAAATCTGTGATCAACGCATTTATGTTTGTAATGTATTAAATATTAAAAAATCAGGTAATATGAAAAAGACATTTGTTCTCATATTAATTAATTGTTTGCTGTTGCTCACCCTGCCGTCTTTTAACACTATCCACAATGTTAATAGCGCCGGGTTAGAACCAGATAGTAATAATAATTCTATAACCTGGAAGAATCTTGACAAAAAAGAAAAACAGTTTATAGATAAAATTGAAAAAAGATCTTTTGAATTCTTTTGGGACGGAACCGATCCTGTTACCGGACTGGGTAATGTTTCATCAATCAGTAAGTCGGATCGCGTGAGTATTGCCTCTGAGGGCTTTGCCCTTTCTGCAATATGCATAGCAGACACGAGGGGATGGATAAGCCACAAGGCCGCGTATAAGCGGGTCTTATTGGTATTAAATAGTTTTTATAAAGACCCTGATAATAAAAACGACTTTTGCGTACAGGGGAACCATGGTTTGTTTTATCATTTTGTGAACAGGAAAACAGGAAAGCGGCATGGGAGGAGTGAAGTTTCAACCATTGATTCTGGAATCCTTATGGCCGGGATACTCCAATGCATGGAGCATTTTAAAGGAACAGAAATAGAAGGCCTGGCCCGGAAAATATATCTGGCGGCAGATTGGAAATGGTTCCTGCGGCCCGATGGGGGAATAGCCGGGGGGTGGAGCCCCGAAAGGGGAATTTTCGGTGAGTTCAAAGGTTATAACGAATATATTCTGGTTTACCTGATGGGGCTGGGATCTCCGACACATCCGATCCCCGCTAGCAGCTGGGATGTATATGCAAGTACATATCACTGGATTAAACCTTACAAAGAGATTGGTCGCTTTCTAACATCTGGGAGGAAAATGAGGCCAGAAGCATATTTGTACCAGTTTCCGGCATGTTGGGTAGACTTCAGGGGAAAAAAAGACCATTATGCCGATTACTGGCAAAATGGGGTTAATGCACTGAAAGCAAACCGTCGGTATTGCCTAAATTGGGGGAAGCAAAACAATTACCCGGATAAGCAGCTCTGGGGGTGGACAGCTTGTGCAGGAAAAGATGGATATCAGGGCTTTGGTAAACCTTATAACGGGACTGTAGCTCCTTCGGCTGTCGCGGCATCCCTTCCATTTATTCCAGACCTTGCGCTTCCTGCCCTAAACTATATGTATCGAAAATATTCCGATAAAATATGGGGGAAATATGGTTTTGTAGATTCCTTTAATCCCGGTCAGAATTGGTATTATAACGGGTACTTAGGTATTGACGAGGGTAATACAGTGCTCATGCTTGAGAATTTCCGAAGCGGAATTGTATGGAAAGAGTTTATGCAAGTGCCTTATGTCCAAAATGCCATGAAAAAGGCAGGGTTTGTTTCAACAACCCTTTCAAAGTGATGATTACAATTAAAAGAAGATAATAATATCTTGCCGAAACTTTTGTAAATCTGTTTTTTAATATACCATAATTAATTTTAGTTTGACATGAAAACTATAAAAATAAAATACACATGGGTATTACTAATAATGTTAGTGGCCAGCATTATTAGTGGCTGTAAAAATTATGACAGGTCTTCTGCCGGCCACTCGATGAACTATTTAATGTCCCATTTGACCGAGAAAGAAAAAATAGATCTCTTAGGGGGTGTGATCATGAGCACCACCCCTGTTCCCCGTTTAGGGATACCCTCTTTGCGTATGGATGACGGTCCTGTTGGGGTACGTTGGGGAAAATCGACCTCATTCCCCTCCGGGATTGCAATGGCATCAACCTGGGATACCGCCCTGATCAGACGAGTTGGACAAGGTATCGGGCGTGAAGTGCGTGGAAAAGGAAGAAACATTATACTTGGGCCAAATGTCAATATAGCGCGGAACCCATTGAACGGGCGGACTTTTGAAGCTTTCGGAGAGGATCCTTTTCTGACATCAGCAATGGGGGTCAGTTATATAAAGGGGGTTCAGGAGGAAGGTGTTGGGGCTACTGTTAAACATTTTGTTGCTAATAGCCAGGAATATCACCGGCATTTTATCGATGAAAAAATTAATGAACGCACCTTGCATGAAATTTATTTTCCGGCATTCAAAGCAGCCGTACAGCAGGCTCATGTGGTAGGAGTGATGGCGGCGTACAACAAGGTGAATGGTGAGTTTTGTAGTGCTAATGATTATTTACTCAATACAATATTACGAAAGAAATGGGGCTATAAAGGACTGATCATGTCGGATTGGACAGGAGTACATAACACGTTTCCTACAATTAACAATGGATTGGATTTGGAAATGCCAACGGGTAAATACCTGAATACCAAAACACTTCTTCCCGCTATAAAATCGGGAAAAGTTAATAAGAGTACCATTGATGAAAAGGTCAGAAATATCTTGAAGACAGAATTTCGTTTGGGTTTACTGCCTACCATGAAATATCCACAGCAGATGGTCGATAGTCTTGTCAATGCCCCTGAAACACGGCAGGTAGCTTTGCAGACAGCAGAAGAAGGTATCGTTCTCCTGAAAAATGAACATAACCAATTACCGATAAATCTTTCCAAAGTGAAAAGTATTGCCGTAATCGGGCCCAATGCAGCTTATGCCCGCACAGTTGGGGGAGGTAGTTCTGAAGTGCGGCCCATATTTTCCGTTAGTCCGTTACAAGCTTTAAGGCAGAAACTAAAAGGGAAAGTGGCAATTCATTATGCCCCAGGTATTCTATTCGGATATATGCGATCGATAGATTCTGCATATTTCTATCAACCGGATGGAAAAACGTTAGGGCTCAAAACTGAATATTTTGACAATGACAATTTTTCCGGGCGGCCAATCTTGCGTACAGCAGGTCAACTGGATTACCGCCAAGGAAGCGCGGTGCAAACGCCGGTTGTTAAAAATAACTTTAAGGGGAAATTTACGGTTCGCTGGACCGGAAAAGTCCTGGCCCCGGTGAGTGGAAACTATGTTTTTAGACTTTGGTCTGTTTCTCCGGCAACCTTCTCACTAAATCACCAGAAGATGGTTATTGACAAAAGGGGATCGAAGACCTATAATGTTCAATTAAAAGCCGGGGAAAAATATGATTTGAAGGTTGACTTTTGGGGCAATGGTTATAATCCGGACAGGGGTGTCGAGTTAGGAATACGATTGAGCTGGAAACATCCTGAAACAGCTTCTATTGCAAATGCCGTAAATGTTGCCAAACATGCTGACGTAGCGATTGTGTTTGCCGGCACTTCGAGCCATTACGAACATGAAGGAGGAGACCGTTCTACGTTGGAATTACCTGAAAATCAGAATGAATTAATTTACAAAGTGTCAAAAGCCAATCCTCATACAATCGTAGTATTAACGTCAGGAGCCCCTGTAACAGTTCAGCAATGGATTAATCAGGTTCCCTCGGTTCTTGAAACTTGGTTTGATGGGGAATATATTGGCACAGCCATTACAGAAGTTTTACTGGGACATGTGAATCCTTCGGGGAAATTACCGATTACTTTTCCTAAAAGCTGGAGCCAGGAGCCCTTAGCGGTGCAGCATTACAGGGATAATGACTCAACGATGACTTATTCGGATGGTATCTATGTTGGTTATCGTTATTTTGACACAAAAGGAATAACCTCTCAATTTCCTTTTGGTTTTGGGCTTTCATATACTACATACAAATACAGTGATTTGAAAATTGAGAATCATTCGACAAAGGATAATCCAAAGGTTGATATTTCTTTTAAACTAACCGATACGGGTAGTCGCGCCGGCGCGGAGGTAGCTCAGGTATATGTTCATGAGGAAAATCCGAAAATCGACAGACCACTTATAGAGTTGAAAGGGTTTGTAAGGGTTAAACTAAGTCCGGGAGAATCCAAGGTCATTCATTTGACTTTGACCAAAGATGCCTTTAAATATTGGAGCCCGGCCAAGCATAGCTGGGTTATAGATCCGAATACCTTTGACATATTGGTAGGAAGTTCCTCTGCCGAAATTCATTTAAAAGGACGTATTAAACTATAATTAACAATGAAAAATTTTAATAAAAACAAAAAGGCCGGGGCTGTTTTTTTTACCATTGCCTCGCTGGTTCTAATCAGCACAATGCTATTGACAAACGGATCAATATTTGCACAAAGCAAGGTGCCTCCAAAGATTAAGGATAGTTCCTTAAAAACCCCCAATATTGTTATTATTAATATGGACGATATGGGGTATGGCGATTTGGACAGTTACGGGGCTATTGATTATAAAACGCCTAACCTGGATAAATTGGAAGACAAGGGCATGCGTTTTACAAATTTTTATGCTGTCCAGCCTATCTGTACATCTTCCCGTGTTGGCCTTCTAACGGGAACCTATCCCAATCGTATTGGATTAGGGGGGATGGCTTTATTTCCGCATTCTGAAACGGGCAATGAAATTTTTTCAAAAAACTTTAAAGGACCCCATAACGGAATGGGAATCAACAAAGAAGATGAAACCATTGGAGAAATGCTCCAGAAAGTAGGATATGTGACCGGGATAATTGGAAAGTGGGGGCTTGGGGACAACTATAAATTTCTGCCCCTTCAACATGGTTTTGATTATTATTATGGAATCCCTTATTCCAATGATATGTGGCCGGTAAATTATGACGGAACCCCGATAACCAACCCCAATAATCCAAAGTCAAAATTTCCTCCCCTTCCCATTATTGAAGGGAACAAAATAGTTCGCCATGTGACCAATTTACAACAGATGGGCATGGTAACTACATGGTACACGGAGAAAGCAATAAACTTTATCAATAATAATAAAGACAAACCGTTTTTGTTGTATTTCGCCCAGACGATGGTCCATGTTCCAATAGCCGTATCACCTGCGTTCAAGGGAAAAAGCCATCAGGGTTTGTATGGCGATGTGATGATGTATATAGACTGGTCAGTTGGCCAGGTAATAAAAACATTGAAGGAAGATGGGCTGGCCAAAAACACACTAATTATCTTCACCAGTGACAATGGCCCATGGCTGAATTTTGGCAACCATGCCGGGTCGGCCGGCGGGTTAAGAGAAGGTAAAAATGTAACTTTTGACGGGGGGATGAAAGAGCCAACGATTTTTGTCTGGCCGGGTGTTATTCCGGATGGCAGCATTTGCAACAAGCTCGCCTGTAATATAGATATTTTGCCTACACTGGCTGCTATCACGGGGTCCCCTTTACCCAAATTAAGGATTGATGGGGTAAATATCCTTCCTCTGCTCAAAGGGGAGCCCAATGCAAACCCCCGTCATGTATTGTATTACTACTTTCATAGGGATGACCTTATGGGTGTACGCTCAGGCCGTTGGAAACTGGTATTTCCTCATAAGTACCTTTCATATGAAGGTGTTTTACCAGGCGAAAATGGGTTTCCCGGAAAATATAATCATAAGACAACAGGTTTAGCATTATATAACTTACGACGCGATCCGGGCGAACATTATGATGTAAAAGCACTACATCCTGATATAGTAAAAGAGATAGAAGCAATAGCTAAAAAAGCGCGGGAAGATTTAGGGGATAATCTCACGGGAGTAAAGGGCAAAAATAGGCGTCCGCCGGGAAGGATAATCAGGAGTAAATAATTTATGGATGATTTTTTTTGATAAATACCACACAGTCATTTAAATAAAATTAATATTGATAAAAAAGAAGCTAGCGGCTCCTATTTCTTTTCTTATTGAAAGCATCCTTCTCCTTGGCCTAATTTTTTTGTTTTGGACCAATGGTGCAATGAATTGGAATACGATGTGCGCAGATTGCCATTCTACCAACCTGCATCAAAATTATATTGTGAAATCAGATTCTTTTCGTACAACCTGGTCGGGTACTAATGTGGGTTGCGAGGCTTGTCATGACCCGGGTATAAAAGTAAAATTCAATAATGGGAGATAAGGTTCAACAAGCTCATTTGCAGGGAACATTATGTTGTTGAGAAGACTTTTGGGAAGATGAGCATTTGGTTTGGGGTGGGTATGATTTATTTCTTAATAATCTCATTGAGAGAAACTCGCTGGTGATTAGTTCACTTTTTTATTCGTGAAACTCAAATTTTAAAAGCGAAGCGAATTAAAATTTGTAAGTTGAACGAATCCCGATAGCGCTGCGTATCGGGATAAATGAGTATAATACTCCGCCCCTTGGGGCGAAATAAAATATATTCTAATCTTGATACTCCGTCCGCTTGCGGCGGGGTAGTTCATTTTATTTTTCTTTTAAAAAAAATTATCAAACATGCAAGAAAAAAACACTTACAACAAAAACCTGGTAATCATCATTGCTGCTGTAGCTGCTACCGGCGGCTTGCTCTTTGGATTTGATACCGGGGTTATTTCGGGAGCGATTCCGTTTTTCCAACAAGATTTTCAGCTCAGCAACAGCATGGTTGAAAACATCACCACCATGGGTCTAATAGGAGCTGTAATCGGAGCCATGCTCACAGGAAGGCTGTCAGATATATTTGGAAGGAAAAAGACCATCCTGGGCGCGGCCATCATCTTTGTGATAGGTGCTGCCTGGTCCGGTTGGGCTCCCAACGAAGATATTTTAATGTATTCCCGATTATTTATCGGCCTGGCCATCGGTATTTCATCCTTTTCAGTACCCTTGTACATCGCTG
>Ga0316204_10005156_pt1 | contig 22104 bp, 10 predicted proteins | sample 6monrhotite_MG_2_FD_205661 | JGI IMG/M metagenome (GOLD analysis project Ga0316204, IMG submission 205661) | Microbial mat bacterial communities from mineral coupon in-situ incubated in ocean water Damariscotta River, Maine, United States -... | ecosystem: Environmental > Aquatic > Marine >... | reverse complement strand
ATAAAATCGAAAAACGGAGAAAAGCGCACGAAATATTCGCTGAAATTGAAAAGTTAACGAAAAAAATCGAAAATTTTCCAGAAAAAATGATCAGTGAATTATTTTAGCTTCATGCAAAGGTCTCTATATGAATGAAAACTTTACTTTTCACCACATAGGCGTAGCCACAGGAAATTTTAAAGAAGCGATTTCTACGTATGAAAAATTGGGGTATGGTTTACTAAACAATCAAATCCATGAAGACCCTATTCAGCAAGTTCGAATCGCGTTGATGAAAAAGGAAAAGCATCCACTCATTGAATTAATAACTCCCCTGGGTGATAAAAGCCCAGTTAATAAAGTTATTAGCAAAAATGGAGCAACTCCTTATCATACTTGTTATGAGGTTGATAATATTGAGCTTGCTGTAGAAGAGTTGCGTCAATTAAGTTTTATACAAATTTCTGACCTTTCGCCTGCAGTCGCGTTTGGTGGTAGGCAAATCAGCTTTCTATTTAACAAATCCGTTGGGATAATAGAGTTGTTGGGTAGAGCATAATGTTTAATGTCAATTACCTAAATGTTGGCTCATAGTTAAATTCATTAATTATTTATTGGTTACTTCGTGGCACTAACACATATTTTCAGCATATTTCAGTGAGGGTTTAGTAATAATGAATTTCACTTTTTTAGAAAAAAATAAAATAACAACAAATTATCCATCGCTTTATATTCTTCTGGCAGAAATCACAAGATTAGCTCCGCAACATGAAACATTTTTGGACCGTAGTTTTTGTTCAAGAAGTACTGAGTTAATGGTGTTTTCGGATAACATTGCGGCTAAAATAATCTTGATTTTAGGTCACAATTTAGAACAAGCATGTTTAGATTACCTTTGGATGTGTAAGATGGTGCTTGAGGAAGAAATATACTTTAGACGCTCAGGGGAATATAGACTGAAAAGTATGGAGCAAGCTATTGAAGAAGTATATTCAAATCCTGATTATATGAAACGTTATATGAATGGGTTGTTAATTTCTCAAGTGCTTTGGGTAAACCATACGCGTTCAATGTATTTTTACAAAAACAACTTCCTGTCAAGTCTGTCAAAAAATAGTAGGCATCTTGAAATAGGACCTGGGCACGGACTTCTTTTATCTTTTGCTAATGAAAGTGAACAAGCCTTGAATTTGTCCGCTTTAGATATTAGTGATACATCTCTTTCGTTGACAAAACACTCATTTGATAGAATAGCTCAAGGTGCGGTGTTTCAAAAAATAACTGCAGACATAATGAAACCTGTTGAATTAGATTCAAAGTTTGACTCTATAGTTATGAGTGAGTTACTAGAGCATCTAGAGGAACCAGCTAGAGCGTTAATAATTGCAAGGAATATGATGAACTCGAATGCTAAGTTATTTCTAAATATCCCTATTAATAGCCCGGCAGCAGACCATATTTATCTATTTAGTCATCCAAATGAAGTATTGGAAATGGTGACTGATACAGGATTTGAAATTGTCGACTCTATGAGTCTCCCTATGACAGGGTATGAATTACAGGAGTGCGTAGATAGAAAACTCACTATTTCTTGTGTCGTAGTGGCAGTAAAAAAATAATTATGAATGTTTTTTCGATTTACACACTGATCTTAATTTCTTTTGGCATAATTGTTTATTGGAATGTTTTGCCTACCCGAAGGGAAGATGTGTTGGTTTTATTAAGTTTAACATTCTTGTTTATGGTAGCTGAACCATTCGAAGTATTTTTAATGTTAGGCTATATAGGCATAGGTTTTGGATTTACCAAAATTTGTTACCATAATAATCAAAACATTCTAATAAATTGCTTTATTGGTTGTTGGCTCGTTATATACATATGGGTTGCGGGATATTTATCTTTTTCGAAATCAAGCCAGGTACCTATTCTAATTGGAAGTTCCTACATTCTCTTTCGAGTGATGCAAATTCTATTGGATTTAAAACAAGGGATATCTTCAAGTTATTTGCCCCCAGTTAAATACTTTTTATTCTCAATGAATTTCTTAACTTTGTTATCAGGTCCAGTTCAACGAGTAGAGGATTTTAATAGAGAGTTGTTGGAGCTTGTTAATAAATCGTTTAAAGATATCGAACACTTATCTCTGTTTTATCGTTTAAGTATTGGATTAGTTAAGGTGTTTCTTTTATCAACCATAGTTAAAATCGAACATGAAATACTACTTCAAGGTTTTCTATCCCATCAAACACTGAGCCCAGTGGAATTTTCTTTATTAGCCTTGAGTTACTTTATATTCTTGTATCTTAATTTTTCTGGGTATATGGATATTATTATAAGCATAGGAAAGCTTTTTGGTTTTACATTACCTGAGAATTTTAATAAACCTTTTCTTGCAGTGAGTTTTCTTGATTTTTGGGAGCGCTGGCACATTTCATTGTCTAGTTGGATGAGGGATTACCTTTTTACGCCAGTGCTAACTAAGCTCATTCGTTTGAAGTCAGGCTATTGGTGGGGTTTGTCGTTTGGTGTCTCGACCTACTTTATTACATTTTTATTGTTAGGTGTCTGGCACGGTTCCTCCTTCTCATTTGTTTTATGTGGGTTAATGTTAGCGTTGGCGGCAAGTTTAAGTAAAATCATCCAGATAATTCATAATAATGTTTTTACCTATAATTTAGAGGAAAATAAAAATATTTTTGCTACTCTATATCAACGCTTTTTAGCTAGTATATCAATTGCACATATCAGCATATCAATCATGGGGTTCTGGCTCACTTGGGACCAGATAGTTCAATATGGTAAGAGTGTAAGTATTTTCGACATTGTTAGTATTTATTTGATAACTTCATTTTTAGCTTTACTATTGTATTGTCTTTTTAAAGTGATTAATAATATTTCGAACTCAGTTTTATGTTCGCGAGTTTCAATAAAGGAAATAACTATTGCATCTAACCTCTATTTATTACTGTTTGCATTTTTTGAATATAGTGGTTCAGTACCCAAATTCGTTTATCAAGGGTTTTAACGTAAATGTATAGCATCATTCGAATTGCGATCTATTTTGTCGTTATCACTTCAGCTCTTAGTGCTATATTTATGCTGGGCTTTCACTCCTTGAGCACCGATATGTTGGCCACGGAACAAGCTGTAACAGGTGAAGTATGTGATCAGAATGGCGTCACCTATTTTATAAATAATCAAGAGATGATAGACAATAATATAAGCAAAAAACTATTTATTTTTGGCGCATCTAATACCCGGATTGGTTTTAAACCGGCGGTTATAAAACAAACCCTGACCGAATTTGATGTTTACAATTTTGGTTTTAGTGGAGGAAATATATCAGAAGCTATTTTGGCATTAGATGTCATAAAAGTATCTAAGAAAGAAATCACTTATCTCGGGGCTTATGCTGTATTGGGAATATCTTTCGGAGTAGTGGTAGATGATGCAATACGTTGGGGGGCAAACGCTAGCCCATTAGAAAATGCTATGGCTAGAGTTGGTTTGTTCGCAGGTGGCGATGGTCTTATTGTTAACGAGTATTCCAAGAGTCTAAAAAATATATATATAAAAGCGGGTTTGCCATTTCGATGCATTAATAAGCGGTTATTTCAAGCAAAAACAAAATTGAAACTATCAGTTAAAGAGCTATTAGGAACGCTACTTAAGCAGCGGGATAGAAGCTCGCTTGAAGTGATTGATAACTGGAAAAAATCTTACGAAGCCAAACCTTTGGCATATTCAAATGAAATACAAAATATAAAGTTGTTCGTTTCTAAAGCTCAAAAAATGAAAATGGTCCCAATTGTTATCGATCTACCTCTTGAAAAAATAGTATATGAAAATTCTAGGCATGACAAAATATACCGAGGTCTATTGAAAGAGTTTTTGAAGACAAATTTTTTCGACTATATAAATATGCGTAATTCAAAAATAAAGAGCGAATTTTCTGATTTAGTCCATCCAACAAGAGCAACCAGTGTGTTGTGGAGTGAATGGCTGGCTAAAGAAATATTAAAACGAGAAAGTTAAACAGTAAGATTTTGTTATGGTACTTTAAAATTTGCTTTCTTAGATATTAGATAATTGTGAACTGAAACTCAAATTTTCACTTCGATTATTTTATGGAGAGATTACATAAACAGCAAGCGTGGCAACGATCAAGAAAAGAAAGCTGTCAATAAAAAGCTTGGTTCTGATTATTATTAGTTTAATTTCGAAAAGCTTCTTTTTACAGAAGTAGTCAATCAGCTTCATATTTTATTGCCTAACAGTACACCATACGCAGGTAGATGTGCAGTGACTTAAACTTTATGGCATAGGTGGTGAGGTATACTGAAAATCTGATACTGAGGAAAGCAATAAAGAATTCGAATATACCACAAACTGCCAAGGGAATGAGATTTAACTCAATTTGGAATGGTTGTCAAATCGAACTAACTAATCACTTTCTGCTTAATAGTGCTATCGATAATGTGGCAGTTAATGAAACGCATAGCGATGGAAGATTGAACTGGGACTAAGAAATATTTAGCAGTCTTTTACATTCAAGAATCAATTGCAACAGCTGATACATCAAAATTTGTGTGGAGAGTACTCGATAAAGCCTAATCGATTGAGTTTTCATGGTGCTTCATGTCATATTATCCACAACATCATCATATGTCTACCTTGAGATATTCTAGATATGTGATTTGTTTTGAAAAAAACAATTTATTTTCTATGCAAGGCGAGAGACTGGTATTCGAGGATATGTAGTGTACTAAAATACATATTCACTTAAAGAACGAAATGCCGCTCACCTATGTGAACGACATTAGATTGCTATAAGGTAAGTATTTATTTTGAAGAGCTTCGTTCTATCTGTGTGAGACGCTCATTTAAACTCTGGATAGTTTTATTTTGCTCTTTTACAACTTTAGTTAATACTGCAACAATATCCATTGCTGCGAGTCCTTTACGATCATTGGTTGCTACTATTTCAGGTACATCTTCTGCGATAAAGCCAGCATAAGTTTCATCAGGTTGTGATTTATACGAGTATGTTACTGGGTTCAATGCACTCAGAGCTTTCAGTGCTACATCGTTACTAATATCGACAATATCATTTTTATGCGCGCGACTAGAGTTGTTTGTCCATACTCCACCTGTAGTTAGAAATGCACCATTGCTATGTTCAATATCATTTGCGGCATCAACAGTACTAACACCAAATCCAATTTTTCCTCCTTGAAATAGTGTAAACGTTTCCCCTATAGAATTATCATAAAATGCAAGTCTATCAAAGTCTCTGCCTGCTGAGTCAGCTTCATTTCTTGAGCTCATATACCATTGTGGAACATCTTGTTTAGAGTAGATTAAAGACGATACCTTATTTGAGCCTGATGAATTGAAAACGATGCTATTATGTGAGCCACTTTCGCCTTGGATATTAACTTTGGTATTGTGACTAGCATGTGTTGGAGAGGATGTTGTTCCAAATGCAATATTATCATCAGCAGCAATGGTTAATGCGTTGGAAGATGCACCAGGAAAAATCCTAAACGGCAAAGTACTCCCATTACTCGCATCTCTCACAAAGAAATTCGTTTCATTTCCCGCTACATCCCAAGTCTGTGCTGAAAACCCAGAAGTACCATCTTGCTCTAAACGAAGGGTTGGAGTATTGCCTTCAACGACATGAAGGTTCACTACTGGAGAGGCTGTGCCAATCCCTATATCACCCTGAGCATCTACCCGTAGAGCATTGGCTGGAGCACCTGCGTCAACTCTAAATGTTTGACGACCGGCTGTGCTATCTTCAATAGCTAGGTAGCTACCTCCGCCATTTGATGAGTCGTTTGCGACTATTCGCCAATCATTTCTCGGGAATGACGCTGATGAGCTGGTATCGTCAAAGTGAAATCGTGTGTTATTTTCTTTCAATCTCAATGTGTCAAAACCAAACGATTCACCATTGACACAATCATTTCCAACGCACAAACTGAACGAAATAATGACATCATCTAGATGTTGAATATCTGCAGACGCATTAGCAGAAGCTAGTATAGCTAAAGAAATAGCACTTGTTTTTATCGTTGTTTTTAAATTTTTCATAGTGATACTCCTTATTTATTTGATACAGGTAAAGTGCCAATACGTGGCTCTTTTAATTTGCTAGAAACCAGCATTTCACCATTTTGGGTGGTGAACTGTCCGCTACTGACATCAACAATGCTAATTTTGCCAACTGCGCCAGCTGCTCGACCATTGTTCATTGTGTCTTTAACTTCAGCAACATGCTTGACTGCTTTGATTTCGTAGTTGTATGTTCCATCATAAGGTAGATTGATATCGTAAATACTCAGTGTGGGGCTATTACTTTCAGTTTTGTAACTAAATCCACCGTCACCTGATACGGAGATAATATATTTGTCATAAGTCTTCGTGGATGCAAGTTCTATCGCGGAGCTCGATTTCGTGACTACAAATTCTGTTGCTTTTTCTTGTTTTTGTAATTCGTATAAGTTCTGTTGTGCGATAGCGGGTAAAGCAACCGTTGATGATAGCAAAACCGTAGTAATTAGATTACGCATAGTTATAACTCCCTCTTGTTATTAGTTGGGAAAAAAAGATTACTGAGTGTGAAATCCCCCTTCCAGAATGTGAAGTATGTCAATGTTTTACAAAATAGTCCAACAAATGGGCGAAAAGTCACAGTATTTTTGGGTGAAAAGGTGTCTGGTTAAACCAGTTGTCGACAGTTTATCTTAAGTTGAGATAATTTGTTCAGAACGGTTATTTAAATTTAAAATGCGCAAGAATATTCGCGACATCACTTTTTAGTTCTTCACTTTTATCACGGGATGACTGAGCTTGAACCAACAAAAATCGTTCTTTTTGATAAGATAAAACTTGATAAATCTGCGCTTCAAGTTGGTTTATTTCCGCATTTGCGGTTGTGGCAAGCGCTGGAATGGCATCGAGTTTAATCATTTCGTTAGTGAGAATATCGACGTTTTTATGATGTTTACTGTTGTTAAGAAAGTGCTCTGATAATGTTTGAATATCCTCTACCGCCTTCTTTGTATTACCGTGACTAATAACGATTGATGTTGATGAGTCGTTGCTTTCCACTGGTACTAATAATATTGAGTTAATGAAACGTTGTTTAATTTTAAAGTTTCCGGTATCGGTTAACATAAATGGGAGACCTGCGAAGATACGCTTGCTTTTATCTGCTGCGACTGAAAGTGTCAACAAGCTTTGTTTTATGACCTCTTTATGTGTTTTGTTTGAACCTTCGGGGTAACTGGCTTCTATCAGTACGCTAGATAGCTCATCCCCAGAGACTAACCATAGTTTTTCAAAATAAGTGCCTGCGATATTTTGTCTTAGTGTGAAAAGCGAACAAACTGCACCACTAATATCTATTTGCTCTTGTTTGACTAATTGTAATTTATTTTTGAGTAGATTCTCTTTAGATAGGCTTTTTACATAGGGTATGTAAGGGTGTTCTTTTTCTGATATTCGTATGCGAGAAAAGCTTTCTGCTTGTGCAAATCCGTAGTGCTCGGTGGTGATATTGAAATCGTTGGGTGCTATTAAGCTCACTTGCAGACCATCACTAATTTGGAATATTTGAGGGGAGTTGGCATTTGTGGAGTCACTTTCTTCGTTTGTGCATGCGGCAGTTAATACGAGTGCAGCTATAAAAAAAATGCTTTTGATTCTGTTATTCATTCAGATCTTATTCCGTGCAAATTTGTGATAATTATTTGTTTGCTTCAAGCTGAGCGTTGACAAGATAACCGAGTTAAATGACCTCTGCAACATTATTCCGATCTCAGAACGTAATTTATTAGTAGGTGTAATTTATTAGTAGGTATAATTTATCAGTAGGTAATGGAGGTAAAGTATTTATTTTCCGTAAGCCTAAAATAATCAGAGCAAAGGCTCAAAATTAGAACTTCATCTCATTGTTTTTGTTTTCGGTAGTTTTATCAGCTAGACTAATTAAAACATTGCATCGGCTTCGATTGATTGTGAGCTGAAAAATAATAAATCAAGTATGTAAGAGGGGATTTTGATATGACTAAACCGACTGCTGATTTTAGTAAATTAGTTAGAGTTTTTGTTAGTACTTGTGCACTTTTGGCACTAAATATAGCGTTTGTTCATGCTGCTCCTCCGTCATTTTCCGCTAGTTTTAGTCCGAGTACCGTTGGATCAGAAACCGAATCAACTATTACTTATACCGTTACTACTGACGCTCAAGCTATTCGCGAGGGGGGATTTACTCATACATTTGCTAATTTGATTTTTGCAACTCCATCAGGCGTAGTCAGTGATTGTACCAATATAGTGTTAACTGCTGCAGATGGCGGTAATACTTTAGATGCTTCCAATATTGAGATCGCTCCCAATTCTAGTTGTACCATTTCCGTCAATGCAAAATCTGTCAATGGCGTTGCACCAATAGTGACTTCCGACATAAGTGGTGACTTTACCTCGGATGCAGGTAATAGTGGAAATGTTAGTCCTTCACTAACTGTAGTCACTACCCTGCCTGGATATAATATTTCCATTTCTCCTGACCCGGTTAACCTTGGTGAGATTACTCGTCTTTCAATTAATATTGATAATACTTTAAATGCCGTAAATGTTCTTGCTTTGTCAACAACAATAAACTTACCCGCTAATTTACCGCTATCTAGTGTGCCGAATGAGTCAATTGATTGTGTTGGAGGGGCGCTTACTGCGGTTGCTAATAGCAATTCATTTTCTATTACCGCCGGTTCTGTTGTTGCTGGTGCTACTTGTACAGCAAGTGTCGATGTTCAAGCCAATCAGCTTGGTGAATTAACAGCTTCTGTTTCATCTTTGCTAGCTTTTACATCTGGTTTTTTAGAAGTTGGGAAAGCGACGACTTCATTGACTATCTCCGAGGCATTTGCTGTTGCTACTTTTGATCCTCTGGTGGCATCTCCAGGAGGCACTTCAACTCTAACATTTACTTTAACTAATCGTGATAGAGTTAACGCATTAACAAACATAGCTTTTACCGATGATTTGAATGCTGTATTGAGCGGACTGGTCGCATCTAGTTTACCAGCGGATGGGTTTTGTGGTAGCGGTTCGACGATTAGCGGCAGCAGCAATATTTCGGTAAGTGGTGCCAGTTTAGCGCCAGAAGCTTCTTGTACTTTCGCTATACCAGTTACTGTTCCTGGTGGGGCAACGCCGGGAACTTATACTAACACGACTTCGGCTTTTACTGACGATAGTGGTTCTAATCTTAGCGTATCCAACAACCTTATAATTTCAGCAGCGCCTCTGTTAACCATGAGTTTTGTTGATGGCATTGATCTAATGACAGCTGTAACCTCTGTGACACCAGGTCAGGATTTAGGTATCGAGTTTACATTGACTAATTCAGATGCTAGTAATACGGCTTCTGCAATCGGTTTTTCTTTGGAAATCAATAATCTAATTAGCGGCATGGTGATAAAAACTTTACCAGCAGCTAACTCTTGCGGTACTGGATCGTCTTTTAGCTCTATTGTTAGTCTCGACATTACCAGTTTGGTTGTGTCTGGGGCTAATCTTACGGGCGCAGGTAACTGTACTTTTGATATGGTGTTAACTGTTCCAGACGATGCAGCGAGTGGTGATTTTACTTATTCGACAAGTAATGTTTCTGCGAATATTTCTGGAGGAGCTGTTTTAGGGGTTGGAGCGGATGATAATATTACCGTAGTAGGTGGACCGAGTTTATCACTTGGATTAACTCCGACCGCTGCAGCTGCTGGAGATCAAATTGTTGCCTCTTTTACTCTTGAAACGAGCTCTAATGCGGGAAGTGATGCAACGGGGATCGGTTTTACTCTTGACTTGGATGCCGCATTAACGGGATTAACGGCATCAGTCTTGCCAGCTGATGATAGTTGTGGTGTTGGTTCTGCTGTAACAGGTTCAAGTTTGCTGACGATAACGGGCGCAAACCTTGGCGTTGGTGCTAGTTGTAATATTGATGTGACCTTAGATGTGCCTGGCGGTGCTTTACCTGGAAGTGTGACCTTAGTGACATCTTCTGTTACTTCTACAGTATCGACACTATCGGTTACTGGTAATTCTGCCAATGCTGACTTAGTTATATCCGGTTTAACCGGCAGTATGTCATTTTTAGATGATCCTATCGATCCAACTAGTATCAATGATACCTCGATACTTGAGTTTACCATTAATAATGCCGCGACAGGTCTTGATGCTACCGCCATGGTTTTTACTCTGAACCTTAACGATGGGTTGAGTGGTCTTGCGGCAACGGTTTTTCCTACAACGCCATGTGGAGCTGGTTCATCACTTATAGGTGCTGCTGGGAATACGTTATTAATTTTTTCTGGAGGTGAATTAACCTCAGGCTCCAGCTGCACATTTCAGGCTACCGTTCAAGTTCCGGGTGCGGCGGCTACGGGCAATTATAATGTCGTGTCCAGCGCTCTATCCGCGACCGTTAACGGCAGTAATACCACAAATTTCCAATTGATTGATTCGCTTGAGATTTTGGTTGATGAAGCGCCAGATGTGACTATTGCTTCGTCTTCTTCACCATCTACTAGTCTTGCCCCATTCATTGCAACAATCACCTTTAACGAAGATGTCACAGGATTTGATATCTCTGATATTACCCCGACAAATGCGACTTTAGGTGTATTTACTACGGTTTCTGCAAGCGTTTACACGGTTGAAGTCTCTGCTACGGCAGATGGTACAGTTACCTTGCAAGTTCCGAGCGCAAGTGCTCAAGATCTCGGTATGAATGATAACTTAGCCTCCAATTTGTTTTCTATTCAATTTGATGCTGCTGCATTTATATTGCCGACAGTTTCGGTAAGTAGTGCCAGTACTAGTTTAACCAATACTGGACCGGTTACTTTTGACGTGATGTATTCTGATGCAGATCCTTCTCAAATAAATTTACTTGATACTCATGTTAACCTTGTAACTACAGGAACGGTAACAGCAACCGCTACAGTTTCAAATGGAACAACAGCGACTCCGACAGTAACGGTATCTTCTATTTCAGGTGATGGCACCATTGCTATTAATCTAGCTGCTGATACCGCTAGAAATGGCTTTGGTTCAACCGCCGCAACGGGAAATACAACAGCTTTTAATGTTGATAATACTCTTCCGGAGGTTTCTATTACCACCGGCGCGCCCGATCCAACCAATGCTGCTTTTGCTATTACCATGACTTTTACTGAGGCTGTTATAAACTTTGCAGGAACTGATGTGGTAGTTGGTAATGGTCTGTTGAGTAGCTTTGCTGGCAGTGGAACTGTGTATACCGCGACTATTACACCAACAACCAGCGGTGTGGTAACTGTCGACATTCCTATTTCTGTGGCGAATGATTCAGCAGGTAATGGCAATACAGCCGCCAGCCAATTGAGCTTAACTTTTGATAATATAGCGCCTTCAGGTTACGACTTTACTATTGATCAAACCTTCCTCAATGCCGCAAACGATACCTCAATGAGCTTCACTTATACCGATGCGGAAATTGGAGCGACTTATAATTATCAAGTGACTGATGGGGTTAGCAATGTCTCGGATACTGGGATCATTTCCACTTTGACTGGAAGTTTCTCTGGGATCGATGTTAGTGCTTTATTGGAAGGAACCTTGACGCTAACTTTTACCTTAACAGACGCTGTGGGAAATGTGGGGATCACTCGTTCGGCAACAATTATAAAACAATACAATGATGCGCCAGTGATTACTGAAGGCGCATCGGTCGGTGTGACCATGAGTGAAGGGGGTTCGCCAACCCCATTTAATTTAACTTTAAACGCGAGTGATCCGGAATCTGAAACGATTACTTGGAGTGTTTTGAGTAACGGAGCAAACGGCACCGCGAGTGCTAGCGGAACTGGAACATCCAAAGTCATTAATTATTCGCCCAGTGATTCGAATTTCAATGGTTCAGATAGTTTTGTCGTTGAAGTCACAGATAATAATACTTTAGATCCGTTGACTGATTCAATCACTGTTAACGTTACCATTAGCGCTGTCAATGACATTCCAACGGTTGATAGCACACCGGTCACAATGGTGAATGAAGATACTAGTTACAGCTACACTTTTAGTGTGAGTGATATTGATACAGGTAATACTTTGACTCTCAGTGCACCAATCAAACCGCTTTGGCTAGATTTTATTCCAGCGACAGGCATTTTGTCAGGAATACCCACTAATGATGATGTCGGTACCCATAACATCACTTTGCGTGTTAATGATGGCACTGTGGATATTGATCAAAGTTTTGTGATTACCGTCACCAATACTAACGATGCACCGACCATTGATAGTGTTGCGATCACGGCAGTCAATGAAGATGCCACTTATAGTTATACCTTGGCGGCGAGTGATGTGGATGTGGGGGATAGTTTGATCTTGAGTGCACCAGTCTTACCCAGTTGGCTGACCTTTACCCCTGCCAGCGGTATTCTCACCGGGCTGCCTACCAATAACGAAGTGGGTGGTCATAATGTGACTTTACGAGTGAATGATGGCACGGTGAATGTGGATCAATCCTTTACTCTTGTGGTGAGCAATACCAACGATGTGCCGACCATTGATAGTGTTGCGATCACGGCAGTCAATGAAGATGCCACTTATAGTTATACCTTGGTGGCGAGTGATGTGGATGTGGGGGATAGTTTGACCTTGAGTGCACCAGTCTTACCCAGTTGGCTGACCTTTACCCCTGCCAGCGGTATTCTCACCGGGCTGCCTACCAATAACGAAGTGGGTAGTCATAATGTGACTTTACGAGTGAACGATGGCACGGTGAATGTGGATCAATCCTTTACTCTTGTGGTGAGCAATACCAACGATGTACCGACCATTGATAGTGTTGCGATCACGGCAGTCAATGAAGATGCCACTTATAGTTATACATTGGCAGCGAGTGATGTGGATGTAGGCGATAGTTTGACCTTAAGTGCGCCTGTATTGCCCACTTGGCTGACCTTTACCCCCGCCAGCGGTATTCTCACCGGGCTGCCTACCAATAACGAAGTGGGTAGTCATAATGTGACTTTACGAGTGAATGATGGCACGGTGAATGTGGATCAATCCTTTACTCTTGTGGTGAGCAATACCAACGATGTACCGACCATTGATAGTACGGCAATTACATCAATTGATGAAGATACAATGTATAGCTATACGTTTGTTGCCAGCGACATAGATGTAGGTGACACACTCACGCTAAGTGCGCCAGTATTACCAAGTTGGTTGAATTTCTCTCCAACAACAGGAGTCTTGACAGGCATGTCTTCCGATTTATTAGTCGGTGATCATAATGTCACATTGAGGGTAAATGATGGCACTGTAAATGTTGACCAAAGTTTTGCTATAACAGTCATCAACATTAATGATATACCTTCTGGTCAAGTGGTGATCTCTGGAACACCAGTCAGAACAACAACTCTAACCCTTGATACTTCGACTATTACAGATGATGATGGTTTGGGAACCTTCAGTTATCAATGGAGGCGTTCTGGAATTGATATCGCTGGCGAAAACTCAATAAGCTACTTGCTTGTTGAAGCCGATATTTCGCAAACCATCAGTGTGGTTGTTTCTTACACTGATGTTCATGGCACTGACGAGGTGATTGTTAGTTCTGAAACAGCAGTCATTACAGATCTCGACTCAGACGGCGATGGAATTGGCGATCTTGAAGAAGGGACTGGCGATTCAGATGGAGATGGTATTCCAGATTATCTCGATGAAGATAGCGATAATGACGGTATTCCAGATAGTGAAGAAGGCAATGATGACTCCGACGGAGACGGCATTGCTGATTATTTAGATACCAGTCTTGATGAAGACGGCGATGGTGTCCCCGATGCGCTTGAATCAAACAACGACCTAGATACCGACGGCGATGGGATCAATGATGCGTTTGATGATGACAGTGATAATGATGGAATTTCTGATTTTGATGAGTCCGGCGCAAGTGGTATCGATACTGACGGTGATGGAATTGATGACGTTTTCGATGTGGATCAAACTGGTGGCGTTGATACCAATGGTGATGGCATTGATGATAATGTGGGTTTGACGGATAGTGACGGAGATGGTATTCCAGATTACATTGATCGAGATAGTGATAATGACTCGGTACCAGATACCCTGGAAAACGATGTCGGTTTAGCACTATTTAAAACATCTGTGCAAGTAGCAAACTCTGCTAAAGCAATGTTAGCCATTTCGGATAGAGACGGTGACGGTATAATGGATTATCTTGATACAGACAGTGATGAAGACGGTATCAATGATATTGCTGAAGCTGCCACTAACGTGATCGATAGTGATTCCGATCAAATTATTGATGAGTTTGATGTCGATTTTACCGGTGGACTAGATGTCAATTTAGACGGTGTTGATGACGCTGCGGTACTACAAAACTCAGACAATGATACCGTTCCAGATTTATTTGATTTGGATGCAGACAATGATGGTCATGTTGATATTGATGAAGCCGGTTTAATGGATTCTGATTCGAATGCGCTAATCGATGAAGGTGCTGCTCGAACTGATCAACCAAGAGATTCTGATTTGGATGGTTTAGCTGACAATCGAGATCTAGATAGTGATGATGATGGTGTGTTCGATATTGCAACCAGTGTCGGATTGTTACTCGATCTAGATGATAATGGGCAAATTGATGATGCATCTCTTGATGCGGATAACGACGGTATTGTTGATGCAGTGGACAACGACCCGATGCAGTTTGGTACAGGAATTGATCGGGATGCTGATGGTTTATCTAATCGTATCGATTTAGATGATGACGGTGATGGTATATCTGATCTGGCGGAAGGAAGTTTAGACAGCGATAACGACGGTCTAATCGACTCACAAGATTTCGATAGCGATGGTGATGGGCTTTCTGATATGTTTGAAACAAATCGACCAGCCGCTTTGGGTCAAGATATGGATCAAGATGGAATTGACGATCAGTTTGATGTCGATTTTAGCGGAGGAACGGACGCAGATCTGGATGGTGTTGATGATATCTTCTTGATTGTTGATACCGATCTTGATGAAATTCCTGATTACCTTGATTTAGATAGTGATAACGATAATGTTTCTGATATAGAAGAGCAGTTATTGGTGACGTTAACAGGGCTAGATTCTGATAATGATGGATTAGATGATGCAGTTGATGTTGATTCCACCATGGGGACTGATAATAATGGCGATGGTCTAGACGATGATGCTATTTCTATAGCAGACTTGGATGGAGATGGTATTTTAGCTTATAGAGATAGTGATACTGATGGTGATGGTATTGCCGATATCAACGAAAACGGAGACTTCAATAACGATGGTATCAACGATCGATTGCAAGTTGAAGTTGAAGTGAAAGCAACCTCTGGTGGCGGTTCAGCGGGTATCTTGCTTATGATGATGATTTTATTATTGGTTTTCTCTCAGAGAAAAACTACCGTAGTTTCGAATTCTAGCAAGCTATCTGCCAGTAAATTGATGCTTGTTGTCACTTCATTCTTCGCTCTTTCATCGCAAGCGGCTGGAATTTGTGACGATAAAAATGCCAAGTGTTGGTCTATTAAAATTGGTGTAGGTCAGGCTCAGTTTCAGCCAGAAATCGTTAATTCAGGTTGGCGAGTTCAAGACGATTCCGATATAGCAGGGAAACTCGCTCTTGGCGTAGAGCTCAATGAAAACTGGTTTGCTGAAATTGGATATTCGCGGTTGGGAGAGGCAAAATTAAGCAACCCAAATCCTAGCTTTGTAAACCCAGGCGTTATTCGCTATAAAACCATCGAAGGTTCCGTCGGTTACCAATATCACCCTGAAAATTCATCTTTTGGTGCTCAAATCAAAGTTGGTTTTGCCTCTTTGGATACTTCCTCTAACTTTATTGCTGATGATCGAGAAGATCTCTTGTTGTTAGGTGGCGCACTTAAATGGAGAATAAGCAATAATCAAGCGCTTTTAATCGGTTATGAGCGTTATGGTGATGATATTGATTTAATTTCAGTAAGTTTGAATACACGATTCTAAAAGGGCGTTTTTTATTCGTCGTTAAGTCTTTGTCCTAAAGCGCTTAGCATCATATAATGCACCTGACAATTTGAAACTAATCAACTATCAAGTTAGCAGGTGCAATGCGTGTCTATCAATATACCCATAAAAAAAACAAGATTAAATTATAATCTTAGATTGATTAGATTACTTCTAATCTCACTGGTCTCACTTCTTTTAAGTGTCAAAGCTGTTCTAGCGGTCAGCAATAATTCTGTAGACGATATTGTTAATGAAATTAAACAACTTGAAAAGGCGCGTGACCCCAAATGTTATGCGACAGCATCACGTTTGGAAGATTTTATGTTTGGTACACCACTGACCCATGAAGCGCGTTTTAGTAAAAATCTTCTACAAAAATCATGGGCTAAAAATATTTGGAAAACAGCCACTGAAATTGCGGTTGCTAAAAATCTAACGATTATTTCAAAAGATATCATTAACCAAGCAATGACAAAAAATTTAACATTTAGTCAAGACATAAAAAAACATTGGATAATCAATTTTGCTGGTGGTCAAGAGATAAAAATTAATCGGGATGATAAGCGTCAATATTCGACGGTTGCGTATGCTCTCCGAGCTATTTTAGCGGTTCAACAAGAATACTTGATGGATTTTGATATTAATTTATTGCCAATGCAGCAAGATGGGATCAATCAGCTAAAAGATGGCTTAGAATTACTCAGTTTGTCGGTATTGAAAATAACTGATGCCAAGGCGAGAAAAAACGATCAATATCAAGTCGATGAAGGATCGCTAAAAGAAGTTTGGGGTTCGTTAGCGAAAATGAAAACAACCCAAAACATCACCACAACAAAAAGGATAGTTACCAATAAACCCATTGACCTATCAATAGTACGTAAAATAATCCAACAAAAAGTTGACTCTTACAAAGCCTATAATCAAATATCTAATGAACTGTTTGTCCGCAACCTCCAGGTTTATTATGCAAGAATCAGCTGGCCAAAAGATAAGTCCGAAGGTGATCTGTTCAGGACGTTGTTCACTGAAACCATGATCCAGTTTGCTTTTGATGTGTATAAAGAATCAGAAAAAATAGCATTAAGAAACAATCATAAAATGGTTTTGGAAAGTGATGTACATGAATTAATCCAAAGTTTTATACCTCATGAAATAAATGAATATGAAGACGCTATATTTTTCCCAAAACTTTCGTTAACCGACAGAGTGACAATTGAAGCTTATGATATGGACTCTTTTAGAGATAGTGGTAGTCATTGGCGTTATCTTGATTACGCAATTAACTCTCCAAAATTCTCGGCTTTATTGCAACCCGACCCGTTTGCACTGGAATTAATGGTTGAAAATATCGCTCAATTTGGCGTATTAAGTTTAAGAGTGTCCGGCGATATCGGTAAAAAGTCTGGGGCTAAAAGATTACAACAATCTTTCTTCGTCGATGGTTTAAAGTCGATACAAGAAAGGATCAATCGTCACGTCGCCGTCAAAGACAATTCAGTTGACGAAAACGGAATTGTTTCTTCAGAAAACATCTCGAAAAAAGACTCGCAGGAGACCACTACGCTAAGAGAAAAACTGTTAAGAGAGAAACTGTTTAGCGAGGTGACAGAAAAGGTAGGGATCTCAGCGATGCACCGCTCGTCCGATTGGTTAAATCGGTTGCTAAGAAGTTATCTCCAAAAAAGTGAAAGCGTTGGCGTGATCACTATACCTCCTGCATTTGGTGGAAGTGGGATTGCTGCGGAGGATATTAACAATGATGGCTATACCGATTTATTAATTTTAAGTGGCGTAGGAAATAAACTTTATTTAAATGAGCAGGGAAGATCATTTAAAGATATTACTTTAGAGTCAGGAATCGAATGGCGAAGACCGTCAGACAATACTTTCGGCGAACCGCGTCAGCCGCTTATCGCGGATCTTAATAATGATGGTTTGCAAGACATTGTTATTACTTATGTTAATGATCAGCATCGTGTTTATAAAAACCTCGGCGACGCAAAATTTGAAGATGTGACAGATGAAGCCAATTTAGGCGGTTTGAATTTAGTCGGTGGTCCTGCAACGGTTGCAGATTTTGATAATGATGGCTTACTCGATCTATATGTGACTTATTTCGGGCATTACACTAAAGGTATTTTGCCGACATTAAAACGCAGAAATGATAATGGATTGCCCAATCAATTATTTAAAAATTTAGGAAATTTTAAATTTAAGAATATTAGCATGGGAAGCGGAACCGATCATACTGGATGGACTCAAGCGGTCACACATACTGATCTTGATAGCGATGGTTTACAAGATATTATTGTCGGTAATGATTTCGGAGTTAATGCTTACTTACGCAATAATGGCAACGGAACATTCAGCAACATCTCTGCTCAACTAGGGACAGAGAAACCGTCTTACACGATGAATATTGGTATCGGTGATCTTAATCAGGATCTACAACCGGATATTTATATTTCGAATATTGTTACCATGAATAAAGAAGAGAAATACGTCTTGCCAAACGAAGACACCCAAATGAAGTTTGACGCAGATAAGTTAGCAAAAATGCGCGTGGTCGAAGCAAACGATTTATTTTTGTCAAAAAAAGATAAAAGTGGAAATGTTTCTTATGAATTAAGTGAAGCAGTTGGAAGAGGATATTCATCTACAGGCTGGTCTTGGGACGCAGACTTCTTTGATTTTGATAATGATGGAGATAACGATCTTTACGTGCTAAACGGTATGAATGAGTTTAATTTATACAGTAGCGAAAATCCTTATTATGAAGACCCGTTAAAAAATGAAAAGAAAAATGTTTATATCCCGGTTTCAACCAAAGAGTCGAATGTATTTTTTGTGAATGATGGCGGTAAACTTGTCAACCGATCCGATACTTCAGGCGTTGATTTGGTAGGCAATTCAAGAAGTGCGGCTTATTTGGATTTTGATCGGGACGGCGATCTCGATATTGCGGTAAATAATTATCATGAAAAAGCAGTATTCTATAAAAATGATTTGAATAAAGAATCAAGTCGTTGGCTGAAAATCAAACTGGTTGGAGATACTAAAAAGAATGTTAATCGTGATGCAATCGGTGCTCGAATTATTCTAACCACAGAAAGCGGTCTTACCATGTGGCGGGAAATTAGTGGCTCTATCGGGTATATGTCGGTGCACCCTAAAATACAGCATTTTGGTTTAGGTGATGAGAAGGTAAAAAATATTAAGGTTATCTGGCCAAATGGAGAGGTGCAAGAGCTTGATGGAGTTGTACAAAATAATGAGTATGTTGTTTTTCAGGCTCGAAAGGTGGGAAAACAACGATGATAGTCGAATTTTGAAAAGCGTAGCGATTTGTAGTTTAAGTGTAAAGACTTGTATTTTATGAGTATTTTTCTTTGATAACTGGAACATATCCTATAAAATTAGGCAATATTTACAATTTGGGACTAGTATTGTTCCATTGATGAAATTTATGTAACCGTATCAAACGGATTATAGAGAGCAGTTCCGGCGGTCTAAGAAAAAAAAGGGAAATAAATTTGGATAATAAAGGTATTGTAATCAATTCATTCTTAGATTCTTCGCGAGCCACAAAGCGCCTGGTTTCTGTCGCTTTTGATACGACAGCTATCATTGTTAGCATGGTTTTAGCTCTCAATATATCGATTAAAGATTATGAAATTTTGGCATTAGGTGGTTATGGCTATTTCGTAATAACTTTATTGGTTAGTTTAATTACCTTCGCTCAAATAGGTTTTTATCGCGCAATTCTAAGATACATGGGACTAAAGGCTGTTTTTACCATTGCAGCTGGTATTGCTCTGTCTACAGTCTCGTTTGCGGCGGGCTGCCTTTATTTTGATATACCTATTACAGGCACCAGTGTATTACTTTACTGGTCCTTCTCATTAGTCGCTGTTGGTGGTGCTAGACTGTTGGTCATAGCTTATATTCGTTCGAAATTAAGTTTGACTCATACAGTCGTCATTATTTATGGGGCAGGAGTTGCCGGAAGGCAATTAGCCAAGGCCCTCAGCCAGAGCAATAAGTATAAAATTGCGGCATATATAGACGATGAGCCAGCGGTTTTTGGTAGTGAAATTGATGGTGTAAAAGTTTATTCACCTATATCGATTAAAGAAATCATTTCCAGGGATAACGTCTCGCAAGTATTGTTGGCAATGCCGTCAACCAGTCATGCTCGACGATCTGAGATACTCTCGCGACTCGAACCTTTTCCGGTTAAAGTTAAAACAATCGCATCAATGGAAGATATTGTGTGTGGAAATGTTCAAATTGAACAATTGAGAGATATTGAAATTGAAGATTTATTGGGTAGAGACTCAGTAGAGCCAGATCAGGAATTGTTGCATTCATGCATAACTAACAAAATAGTGATGGTAACCGGTGCAGGTGGATCGATTGGATCGGAGCTGTGTCGTCAGATAGTTGCATTAAAGCCAATCACAATTGTTTTATATGAACTTTCTGAGTTCGCGCTTTATTCTATAGAAAAAAACTTAAAGAAATTATTAGCTAATCAAGCAATTATACCCGATATTATTCCGTTGTTAGGTTCTGTTCAGCATAAAAATCGGATGGTTCGCATTTTAAAAAAATATAAAGTGCAGACGGTTTATCATGCTGCTGCGTATAAGCATGTACCAATTGTTGAGCATAATATAGTCGAAGGTATTCGAAATAATATTTTTGGTACCTGGTATGCTGCGGAAGCTGCTGCAGAAGCAAATGTGGAGCGTTTCGTCTTAATTTCAACTGATAAAGCAGTTAGACCGACTAACGTGATGGGGGCTTCAAAACGATTTGCAGAATTAGTCCTTCAGGCAATAAGTACTAGAGATATTGAAACTGTATTCACGATGGTACGCTTTGGTAACGTGCTAGGCTCATCAGGTTCAGTGGTTCCTTTATTTAGAGAACAGATTAAAGCTGGGGGACCCGTTACAGTCACTCACAGGGATATCATTCGTTACTTTATGACTATTCCTGAAGCGGCGCAATTGGTTATTCAGGCGGGAGCAATGGGAAAAGGTGGCGATGTGTTTGTTCTGGATATGGGGGATCAAGTTAAAATATCCGAGCTTGCAGAAAGAATGGTTCATTTGATGGGTATGACGGTCAATAACAAAAAAAATCCGCAAGGTGATATAGAAATCAATTATTCTGGTTTGAGACCAGGCGAAAAACTTTACGAAGAACTTTTGATTGGAGAAAATGTTTCCGGCACTAGCCATCCAAAAATAATGACGGCTGATGAAGATCTGTTGTCGTGGGTTGATATGCAGCGAGCATTGATACTTATGAATGAGTTATGCGAAGAGATGGATTGCAATGGCATTGTTCAATTATTGTTAAAAATTCCTACTGGTTATAATCCACAACATGCCGTTTGTGACTTATTGTGGGATGAAGATAAAGATCGGAATAATGTGGTTAGATTTAAGACATTGGTTTAACACCACGGTGCAGGGCGGGGTAAATAAAAATGGGGCTAGGAAAACGAGTTGACGAATAGAAGATAAAATACTTGACAGAAATCCTCAGGGATCTAATATCACCTCGCACCTCGCACCTCGCACCTCGCACCTCGCACCTCGCACCGCTTCCATTCTTCCAACCAATTAATTATAATCATCACAAGTCGTCAACGCGGAATTCATCATGTCTATAGCATCAAAACTAAACTTAACAGAATCAGAATATTTGAAAGGTGAGTTAACTGCAGAGGTAAAGCACGAGCTGATTGATGGTGAAGCCTATGCCATGGCTGGGGCAAGTGCTGATCACAATCGAATTTCTGGTAATTTCTATTCAGAACTACGTATGAGTTTTAAAGGTAAAGCATGCGAGCCATTTATTGCTGATATGAAGGTAAATGTGCAAGGCAGTTACTTCTACCCCGATGTAATGGTGGTTTGTGAACAACACAAAAATGATACTGATTATGTAAAGTATGCTCCCAAATTGATTGTTGAAGTGCTGTCTAAATCAACCCGGGTATTTGACCATTCAATA
>Ga0316204_10005155_pt1 | contig 22104 bp, 26 predicted proteins | sample 6monrhotite_MG_2_FD_205661 | JGI IMG/M metagenome (GOLD analysis project Ga0316204, IMG submission 205661) | Microbial mat bacterial communities from mineral coupon in-situ incubated in ocean water Damariscotta River, Maine, United States -... | ecosystem: Environmental > Aquatic > Marine >... | reverse complement strand
TTTGTACTAAATATTTTATCTATTACACTACTGAGAATAGACCTATTTAACTGATATTGCATAAGACAATAACATGTCCAAGCTTATATTTGACTTCATCGGCAATTACCCCCAGCACATCCCTCTTGTAGCACAGTGGCACCAAAATGAATGGCATCATATTAGCCCTCACTTAACTACACCTTTACGTATTGCGCAATATTCTAAATACAGTAATTCACCAGCCATTCCTTCGTGCATAATTGCCCTAATGAATGACCAGCCCGTCGGCTCTGCAAGCCTGGTAGGATCTGATATGGACACCCATCCACACTTACACCCATGGCTTGCCAGTGTTTTTGTAGATAAAGCCTATCGACGTCAGGGCATTGCCACAGCACTCATTGAAAAATGCATTGATAATGCCCATCACTTAGGCATAGACACCCTCTATTTATTCACTCCAGATCAAACCAGTTTTTACCAAAAGCGTGGCTGGAAGGTGATCGAAAGCTGTATTTATCACAATGAGAAAGTTGATATTATGGCTTATTCCGTGAAAAATAAGAGTGACTTAAACACTATTTGAACCCTATGAAGCGAATCCAGCATTTTTCATTACATACGACGCTATTGAGCCAGTTTCAGACGCTAAACCATCAATTACTCGAAGGTTTAATGCGCCACATTGATGATGAAAGCACGCGCAAAACACATCTATTTTTCGGCCGTTACGAAAACATATATATAAGTAGTGAACAGATACCAGAAATTGACGATATTCTGAGCTTTGTTATTGAGACTGCGGCGGAAATATTAAATCGACCAGCTAATGAGCTTAAGGCCGGACTCTGGTTTAATGTGATGAATCCGGGCGATAAGACCACACTGCATAAGCATGATGATGATGACGAACTACTATCAGCTGTTTACTACATAAAGGTGCCGAACAATTCCGGCACCTTAGTCATAGGAAAAGAACCCGCATTTACCAGGCTAACACCTCAGGAAGGTTTACTAGCCCTATTCCCACCGAATATGCCGCATGAGGTAACAGAAAATTTAAGTTCTGAGAGCCGCATTTCTTTAGGCATTAACATTGGTCCACTTCACTCTGAAGAATAAGGAGTGAAGTCGAGCTTTATGAAATTATTATTTCCATCCAGTTGCTTCGGCTACAGCCTTGCCAAGGTCGGCCGGTGAGCGGGTGGTTACGACACCTGCGGCCTCCAGTGCTTTAAATTTCTCTTCTGCTGTACCTTTTCCACCAGAAATAATAGCCCCTGCATGCCCCATTCTCTTACCTTTAGGCGCTGTACCACCAGCAATAAAACCGGCAACGGGTTTCGATACATTGGTTTGAATATATTCCGCCGCTTCCTCTTCTGCTGCACCACCAATTTCACCGACCATTAAAATGGCTTCCGTTTCAGGGTCTTCCTCAAACAACTGCAAACAATCGACAAAATTCATTCCGGGAATTGGGTCTCCACCAATACCGATACAGGTTGTTTGCCCAAAACCTAAATCACTAGTTTGTTTAACTGCTTCGTAGGTTAGGGTTCCCGAACGAGACACAATCCCTACTTTACCAGGCATATGGATTTCACCTGGCATAATTCCAATTTTGCATTCTCCCGGTGTAATTATACCCGGGCAATTAGGCCCAATTAATCTAACACCCGCTTGCTCTACAGCAATTTTGACTTCCAGCATATCAAGCGTTGGAATACCTTCTGTAATACATACAATAAGTTCAATACCCGCATCAACAGCCTCAAGAATAGAGTCTTTACAAAAAGGTGCGGGCACATAAATAACCGATGCAACAGCCGCTGTATGATTAACCGCATCACGCACTGTATTAAAAACAGGTAAATCCAGATGTGTTTGACCACCTTTGCCTGGCGTAACACCCCCAACCATTTGCGTACCATACGCAATTGCCTGTTCAGAATGAAATGTACCTTGCTTGCCTGTAAAACCCTGACAAATAACTTTCGTTTCACTATTAATTAATACGCTCATTATTTTGCCCCTTTCGCAGCGGCTACCGCTTTTTGTGCGGCATCAGTTAGGCCTTGTGCAGCAATAATATTTAAACCACTTTTTTCTAACAACTGCGAACCCAGTTCAGCATTATTACCTTCTAAGCGCACAACGATTGGCACAGTCACACCCACTTCCTGAATAGCACCAATCACACCTTCCGCAATCAAGTCACAACGCACAATACCACCAAAAATATTTACCAAAACAGTTTTGACGTTTTCATCCGATAAAATAATTTTAAACGCTTCCGCAACACGTTCTTTTGTTGCACCACCACCAACATCTAAAAAGTTCGCGGGATCTCCACCGTGTAACTTAATTAAGTCCATAGTTGCCATTGCCAGGCCAGCACCATTAACCATGCAACCAATACTGCCATCCAGCGCAATGTAATTTAAGTCCCATTCCTTGGCACGATTTTCACGTTCATCTTCCTGCGTAGCATCACGCATTTCCATTAATTCCATCTGACGATATAAGGCATTATCATCAACATTAATCTTTCCATCTAAACATAAAAGATCACCTTCCTTGGTAACGACTAATGGATTTATTTCTACTAGTCCCAAATCTTTTTCGACAAACAATTTGGCAAGCCCACTAAGCAAACTTGTAAACTGCTTAACTTGTACGCCTTTTAGCCCCAGTCCAAATGCCAACTTACGACATTGATAAGGCATTAACCCAAGCATGGGATCAACTGTCGTACGCAATATTTTATCTGGCGATTCTTCTGCCACTTTTTCAATTTCGACGCCACCTTCTGTTGACGCCATAATCACAACTCTACGTGTAGTACGATCAATGACTGCACCTAAATATAATTCACGATCTATATTACATGTCTCTTCAATCAGCATATGATTAACAGGCTGACCTTTTTCATCTGTTTGAAAAGTAACCAAATGACTGCCTAACATTTCACCAACAAAATGTATTACGTCTTCACGTTTATCAATCACCTTAACGCCGCCTGCTTTACCACGGCCACCTGCATGTACCTGAGCCTTTACAGCCCAACGATCTCCCTCCAATGCATCTAGCGCTGCAGCAACATCGCGTGATGAATTAACAACGCGATTTTCCGGCACTGGCATACCATATTTTTTAAATAAACTTTTTGATTGATATTCATGTAAATTCATGAGGAACTTTACCTTTTATTCACAATGACCAACTTGTTTAAGCCGACCAATAACTATTCTGCAAGAGCAATAAAATACTTAACGTCTCTTTTGTGCCATGTGTATAGCGCGATCATCCACAGCAAGGGCAGCTTCATGTAAAGCTTCTGATAATGATGGGTGCGCAAATACTGTTAATGCCAAATCTTCTGTACTTGCACCTAGCCCCATTGCAATAACAGCTTCTGCAATCAACTCTGACGCATTTGAGCCAATAATATGCACACCCAACACTCTATCAGAATCTGCATTAGACAATACCTTAACCATTCCTCCGGTATCACCCTGTGCCTTAGCTCGGCCACTGGCTACAAACGGGAATGTTCCCATCTTATAATTTTCACCCGATGCTTTTAATTGCTGCTCTGTTTTACCTACCCATGCTAATTCTGGGTGAGTATAAATGACTGATGGGATCAATTCATAATTAATCTCGGCATGCTGCTCAGCAATTAGCTCCGCGACCATCATGCCTTCTTCAGAACCTTTGTGTGCAAGCATTGGACCACGCACCACATCACCAATAGCATAAACTCCAGGTTGAGATGTTTCACACCTGTCGTTTACGTGAATAAAACTTCTTTCATCCAGCAACAGGCCTGATTCCTCATCTGCAATATTATCCGTATTTGGTTTTCTACCAACCGCTACGATTAATTTATCAAACGTCTCTTTATGATCACCTTTTTCATCCTGATAATTGACTTCTACTCGCTGACGCCCGGGAGCGCCGATAATCTTAGTACTTAGTAGGCGTGAATTTAGTCGAACATTTAATCCCTGCTTTTTAAACTGCCTTGCCGCATCCTGGGCAATCTGCTGATCAGTCAGTGGTAAAAATGTATCTTGCGCCTCTAATACAACAACTTCAGAACCTAAACGTCGCCATACACTACCTAACTCCAAGCCAATGACGCCCGCACCAATAACACCTATTTTTTCAGGCACGGCATCAAAAGATAATGCGCCAGAGGAATCAACAATTAACCCATCTGTCAGAGGAGCACTAGCCAATTCAATTGCGCTGGAGCCACTCGCAATAATAATATTTGTCGCCGAATAATACGCATTCTCTGAATTATCATTAGCAACTTCAATTCTATTTTCCGCTAGCAACTTTGCCGTTCCAAAAATCAATTCAACCTTATTCGATTTTAATAAAGACGCTATTCCCTGCGTTAACTCAGAAACCACCTTATCTTTTCGCTTCATCATCGCAGAAAGATTTAGCTTAACCTCTCCAACTTCAATGCCATGATCTTTAAACTGATGCCTGGCTTCATCAAACATTTCAGATGACTGCAGCAATGCCTTAGAGGGGATACAACCCACATTCAAACAGGTACCACCTAATGACGACTTTCCTTTATCATCAATCCAGTGATCAACACAGGCTGTTTTTAAGCCTAACTGAGCACAGCGAATTGCAGCAACATATCCGGCGGGGCCAGCACCTATAACTAAAACATCAAAATCAACAGACATCTTAAACTCCCATTACCATTCGCGCAGGATCTTCAAGCACATCTTTAATCGCCACTAAAAATTGTACCGCTTCTGCGCCATCAATAATTCGATGATCGTATGACAATGCTAAATACATCATAGGTCGCGCAACAATTTCCCCATCTTCAACAACAGCACGCGGCTGTATTTTGTGCATGCCTAATATGCCGCTTTGTGGTGGGTTAATAATAGGTGTGGACATCATTGATCCAAACACGCCACCATTTGTTAAAGAGAATGTTCCACCTGTCATGTCGTCAATACCCAGCTGATTATTTTTGGCCTTATCAACATACTCAGATATATTTCTTTCAATATCAGCCAAGCTCATCTGATCAGCATTTCGCAATACAGGCACAACCAATCCACGCGGCGCAGCAATGGCCACACCTACATCAAAGTAGCCATGATAGACAATATCATTACCATCTATAGATGCATTCACCGCAGGGAAACGCTTCAATGCCTCAATGCTTGCTTTAACAAAGAACGACATAAAACCAAGCTTCACACCATGCTTTTTCAAAAACAGATCTTTATACTTATTTCGCAAGTCCATCACTGGCTGCATATTAACTTCATTAAATGTTGTCAATATCGCTGCATTTTGTTGCGCCTCTAAAAGACGCTCTGCAACACGTGCTCTTAGGCGAGTCATGGGCACACGCTTTTCAATACGCCCACTGTCATCACCTGAATTTATTACATCAATTTCTTTTGCTTTACTTTCAATGTTTTTCGAAGTATCAACTCTGGTCAACTTCTGATTTTCAATAAATCCGATAACATCTTCTTTAAGTACACGACCGGATTTTCCGCTTCCTTTTATCTCATCTGCATTAAGTTGATTTTCTATTATCATTTTTTTAGCGGAAGCTGTAATCACTCTATCAGCATCGTCTTGAGATAACTCAAAAGAGGAAACTTTATTAACTTCCTCATTTTTTGTTTCCTCTGCACTAATGACTTTTAAAACTGCTAGTAATTGCCCCGCATTAACCACTTCGCCTTCAGCCTGATGTATTTTTTCTAAAATACCATCAACAGGCGAAGGCACTTCAAGAACCACCTTATCTGTTTCCAGATCTACAAGTGCTTCATCTCGCTTAACCATATCGCCTTCATGCTTTCGCCAAACCACAACGGTTGCATCTGTTACCGATTCCGGCAATTCCGGCACACTAACTTCTACTGTCATGATGTATTTCCTATTTATTCTTCAGCAGCATTACCAAACAATGCCTCTTTAACTAATTTTTTCTGTTGTTGCGCATGGACCTTGGCGGAACCAACAGCAGGTGCCGCTGACGGATCACGACCAACATATTCAACCATGCAACGATGATCTAGCTTTGCCGCAAAACGAGGCTCAAAGTAATCCCATGCACCCTGATTTTTAGGTTCTTCCTGGCACCAGACAAGCTCCTCTGCATTAGCATATTTTTCTAATGCGACATTAAGTGTCTCAGCTGGAAATGGATATAACTCTTCTATTCGTATAATAGCTACATCATTTAATTCAGATTCCCTTCTCTGTATTAATAAGTCGTAATACACCTTTCCGCTACACATGATTACACGTCTAACTTTTTTCGCATCAAGCTTATCAACTTCATCAATTACACTTTTAAATTCACCCTGACAAATATCATCCAGTGTATTAACTGCTAACTTGTGTCTCAACAAACTTTTCGGCGTCATTACAATTAATGGCTTTCGATATTTTTTCAGCATTTGTCGACGTAACATATGAAACATCTGTGCCGGTGTACTTGGCACACATACTTGAATATTATTTTGCGCGCATAATTGCAAATAACGCTCCAGACGAGCCGATGAATGCTCCGCCCCCTGACCTTCAAAGCCGTGTGGCAGCAACATAACCAGTCCGCACAGTCGACCCCACTTTTGCTCACCAGCCACAATAAACTGATCAATAACGACTTGCGCACCGTTTGCAAAATCACCAAACTGCGCTTCCCATATAACCAGCGATTCCGGTTCAGCTGTTGCGTAACCAAACTCAAAAGCGAGCACCGCCACTTCTGACAATAATGAATCTATCACCAGAAAGTTAGCCTGATCATCTGACATGTTTCGCAATGGCACATAAGAACTACCATCTATTTGGTTATGCCATACTGAATGACGATGAAAGAAAGTTCCTCGTCCACAATCTTGTCCTGACAATCTAACGGCATAACCTTCGGTAACCAGACTTGCATATGCCAATGTTTCTGCAAAGCCCCAGTCCAGATCCATCGCACCCGCCGCCATCTTATGGCGATCCTGCATTATTTTTTCAACACGTGGTTGTAATTCGAAATCCGCAGGCCGCACTTCCAGACGCTCACATAACAAGCGCAATGTTTCCATATTAATGGCTGTTTCTGCTGTTGCTTCTTCATACGTATTTTCATACGGACGCCAATCAATATGATAGGCATAATTAGCACTGTCGTTTTCTAAAATGCCTGGCACCACACAATGCCCAGCATCTAAATTATCACGATATACCTCTAGCTCTTTTTCCGCATAGCCCTCTGAAATACTGTTTTCACTTTGCAATTTATCTGCATATATTGCGCGAGTAGTTAAGAGGTTGTTGATTTTTTTATACATCATGGGCTGTGTCGCGGATGGTTCATCTGCTTCATTATGGCCATGCCTTCGATAACAAATTAAATCAATAACGACATCTTTTTTAAATGCCATACGATAATCCAGTGCAATTTGTGCCACTAAAATAACCGCTTCAGGATCATCGGCATTCACATGAAAAATGGGTGCATCTACCATTTTTGCAACATCAGTACAGTAATGCGTAGAACGACTATCTTCTATATTACTCGTTGTGAAACCAATTTGATTATTCACTACAATGTGCAGACTACCCTTGGTTGAATAACCTCGAGACTGCGACATCTGCAATGTTTCCATTACTACGCCTTGCCCAGCAAATGCAGCATCACCATGTATTTGAATGGGTAACACTTCCACACCTTCGGAATCCCCACGACGTTCCTGCCTTGCGCGAACCGAGCCCTCAACAACTGGTGCCACTATTTCAAGATGCGATGGATTAAATGCCAGTACCAGATGCACATCACCTTTTTCCGTGTGCATATCCGAAGAGAAACCCAGATGATATTTAACATCACCCATATATTCTCCATGTGATTTTGTTCCTTCAAATTCACTGAATAATTCCGCGGGTGTTTTGCCCATAACATTAACCAGCATATTGAGTCGGCCACGATGCGCCATACCGATAACCGCTTCTTTCATTCCATGGCTCGCTGAGCGCTGTATCACTTCATGAATTAAAGGGATAAGTGTTTCACCTCCCTCTAAAGAAAATCGTTTTTGACCAACATACTTTGTATGTAAATATTTTTCTAAGCCTTCTGCTGCCGTTAAGCGTTTTAGTAAATTCTCTTTCTCTTGCAAATCCAGATTAGCTTTACCACGAACTGTCTCTACACGTTGTTGAATCCAACGCTTCTCACCAGTTTCTGTGATATGCATATACTCAACACCAATCGAGCCACAATACGACTCGGAAATGATGTCATATATTTCCTCTAACGTTGTTTCACCTGGACCGCACAATGAACCGGTTGAAAAGACGGTTTGTAAATCAGCTTCACTCAAATCATAAGCAGCCAAAGACAAATCATCCACTGGCTTTGTATGAGTTCGACCCAGGGGATCAACATCCGCTTTTTGATGACCTCGAAATCGATAAGCATTAATCAATTGTAAAACTTTAACTTGTTTACGTTCATGCTCTAAAGCAGCACTTGATGCAGACTGCGTCGGCGGTAATTGTGTACCACTGCGATGTTCGGTTATACGTCGAAACTGCTCTCTAATATCTGTGTGTATTGAGTCTTTTAATACACCATTAATACGCGGTAAAGTACCAAAGTACTCTCTCCAGTTCGTATCAACATCATTTGGGTTATGCAAATAGGTTTCATATAAGCCTTCTAGCCATGCAGCACTTCCTGCATCCAGCATGGAGCTATCCCATAAGTCTTGCATTGAGGATTTGTTTTTTTCGCTCATATTTTTCTAATTGGAGACACCTAATTTGTCGTTAATTTTTCTCAAACAGTTAATGTATTTATAGCCTAAAATGGCTTATATAACAGCTATTGCAGCCCTAACAGAGATCTCATATCGAAACTTTGTATCAGATGTTTAAGCGGTTGAAATTGAGGTGATGGAATTTCATCTATATTGAACCAACGCCACTCTAATTGAGCATCTGTATATAGGCTAGAATCAACCACCTTAAATTCTCTGGCAGTTAAGTACAAAGTAACACTGTGCTGTGCAGATGAGTGGAATATATTGTTTATATATGGTCCCTGCTTGACAGCATAAATTTCAATGCCTGCTTTTTGTAGGCAACAACGTTGTGCCGCTGAAAGAAGCGATTCACTGGAGCGCATAAATCCGCCCGGACACTGCCACCCTTCAAACGTATCATTTCTGATTCTTCGGCCCAATAACAGCCTGCCGTCATTAATAAGCAATACTGCGACTGCAGCCTGAACAACGCTATTCATAGTTAAACGATTTGCTATTCAATACTAAAAAAAGAATTATCGACAGAATAAATCAAAGCTTATATTTCGCTTTATTAAGCGCCAGATGAAGTAACCCTGCAACGCTAATAGCATCGGTAATTTCACCATTCTGCGCCATCCCTACCGCTTCATCCAATGTTAGCTTCTTCACCTGAATATCCTTTTCAGTGTCTTCTAATTGCTGCTTACCTTTTCTTAAATCGGTCGCCAGATACACGAAACCCTTTTCATCTGTAATGGAATTAGATGGATGCAATCGCAACACTTCAGTCAGCTTACCAGCAACTAAACCCGTCTCTTCTTCAAGCTCACGTAGTGCCGTTTTTTGCGTATCTTCTTTTTTAGGTGAGCCACCCATAGGTATTTCCCATGACCACTCATTCAAAGTGTATCGGTATTGCCCTACCAACCAGGTGTTCCCGTCTTCATCAACCGGGATAATACCAACCGCCTGATTTTTAAAACTTACTTTGCCGTAAATCCCCGCCGTGCCACCAGGATTAATTACCTGATGCTCTTCAACTTTTATCCAGTCATTATTGTAAACTGGCTGAGTACTTAATGTTTTCCAGGGATTCTCTTTAGGCGTATCCATTTTAGTTACTCCTGGTCTTCGTCCGTTTCAAGACCATTTTTATGAGTGTCATTAATTCTGATTAATAAAGGACGAAATGGAATCACACCATCATCAAGGTCACGAATAGTCGCAACATAAGGCAGATCACCGGTATTCCAGCAATAATCTCCGGATTTCATATCCTCAAAAATTCCCTTCAGGCATGTCTCTATCTCTTCCATATAAGGCACCGATGCAACCATACCTTCCTCGTCGTACTCAATTGCAGCACGCATATCATCAATTTCATATAGCGCATCTTTAACCAATGCTACATATTCTTCCACGGTTCTTGCTCGACGCATAACTCTTTACACCTTTGTACTTTACTAATGCCTGATCAAATCGAGATCAATTGAAGCACACTATATCAAAATAGATAAATTAAATAATCATTGCTGTTAAATATTCTCTCCCTCATCTATATCACTGAATATAAGGAATTTTTATGATAGTCGTATGCAACTTTCTCACATACGCTCTACAAGCTTGAATAAAGTGAAGGCGCATAATGACTACAATTTGCGTGAAATAAATATTAAGCAGAATTGATATCTGACAATTAAACGACTGAGATGCATGGATCGGACGAAACAAATAGCGGCAATAGCTAGCCCACATTGAGCTTAGCCACTCTCAAACTCAACAAGTATTTTTAAAACTATTTAGGCCGCTTACGCTTGGGACGTGTTTGAAAATTGGTCACGCTGGGCATAATAAGGTTGTAGGGGATATCTTCAATAGAACCATAAAGGTTTATGGATTGCTCCATTAAACCCGCAATATCCTCAACCTCCTGCTTTTCAAAATCACCTAATAGAAGTTGCTGCACGCCCAGCATCCCGCCATTTTGCACCTTAATTTCCTTATTATGCGGCAGCGGCCCGTCTATATTGATTTTAAAAATAAAGCGGGTTTGCTTGCGCAGGTGATTTAAAAAAACCACACACTGCTGCTGCTTCACAGCATCGGTGCAACCGACACCATGACGATCCGCCAGGCGAAACATGTGCTGATAAGAACACTTGCACTTTAAGGACAATATACCCTTTTCAAATGCGCAGGGAGCCGTATTAATTCGCTCATAGGCCTGCCTGTAGCTATCTTCGTCCATTCAGTTTATTTTTCATGTTCCATTACAATTGGCTTTTCACGCGCTTCTAGCAGCATCTCTTCAGCGGCTAATTGGTTGTCCGCGAAAATAACTTTTATTTCTGCTGTATCACCCTCAGCCTGCGCTGCACGGGTTTCACGAGCTAAAAGCTTAGCTTCTTTAAATTTTTCAAACACCTTAATTAGCTCAACCTGTTTCAAGATAGCTAACTCAGCAGTTTCCATTCGAAATACATAATAAGGCATAACAACTCACAATAACTTAGTAGTTTGGTCGGGTATTATAACAAATACTAATATTCGGGTAAATTACTCAATGTAACAGGGTATAATTCTTTCATCGGAGCTTGAACACTCGGCTTCACCAATTTTAAGCAATTAATTAATGGTACCTCTATGGACGCTGATTTAAAAAAAGAACTCGATGTTTTAGTCGCTCTACGTAAAGTAATCTCTGGCATGGTCCGTGAAATAACCCCGGATCCAGGCATGCGCCACCCGCTTAGCGATAAAACGATGGAAGATGTTAGACAAGGTTTCATCCTGATCGCATCTCGTGAAAAAGAAATTACTGAAGCAATGGGCAAGCCCAGCTTACATCGCCCACAATACAAGGGTGACACACCTAAAACCAATGTAGTAAAACTACACGGACTTAAGTCCTCCAAAGACACCGAAGACAAATAAATAATTCAATATGAGCGCATTAAAAAGGCCGATCTTTTATGAAGACCGGCCTTTTTTAAAACGTATAAGTAAGTCAAATACAAACCATTAGTTCATTGGTAACTTACTACGCATCTCATCACGATCGAACCACCAACCACCATTCGCAATTGCATCCACCACTGTGCCCATACGGGGCAAAAATTTAGCAGGGTCCTGTAATTCCATTTTTTCTAGCCAGAATTCAAGCTTATCCTGACTATTTACATTGGAATGACGTTGAGCAACCTTTGCGATCATATTGGTTGTTAAAAATGCGAGACTATCATGCTTATCATCGTCGGCACGTACACCGACTATATAATGGGCCGTTGCTGCTGCAACTGCTGCACCATCAGAATCGGCAGGGGTTTCATCAACAATACAGTTCATCATATTGATCGTGTATTCGGGCGATACCGGGTAGGTGACCGACAACCAGACACCATGCGCCAGTGCCAGTATTGAAGCAGGCTGCTCTGTTTGATACATAATATCGCAGGACTCAATGGCACTAGCCCAATCTTCTTCCGCAACAAAAACATCGAATGCTGCTCTCGCTTCATTCCACGCCTCTTCTTTTTTCTCTAAACCCAACAAGGCATTAGCAATGTCCAGTTTTACCTTGGCCACATCCGCAGGGTTGGCATCACGTGAGAACATCGTCAATTCGTACTGCGAATTTTTTAATTGCTCTTCCAAAAAGGCAGTTGCTTCCGCATCTGTAGATGCCTCCAACACACCTTGCTCGGGTCTTAATCCTGGATCTTTATTCATGCTTTTTTCCTGGGCCACATTCAGGCCAAATCTACTCCGAACCTACAATTTCGGGGTTATTTACAACTGAGTTGTTAAGATGAGGATTTTTCGTAAAATTTCCACCCCTTAGCGACTTTTTAATTAATAACTCAACTGAGTTGCTGAGCGACTGGCATAACTAATGCCGATATTTCCTGCAAGCGCTGCCGCGCCTCTTGCACTCGCTGATGTGCCGACTGCTCACCTGACTCCAGCTCCCCTAGCAATGCAGATGCCTGCGTCACCAAAAGTTGCTGTTGCTCAGGATCAAAAAGTTGAAATGCCAATGCGACTGTCTCTGCCTTTTCACTTAATAGGCAGGGTACTAGCAATGCCTCTGTCACCGGGCTTTCTGGCGCCAGCATATCGGCTATAAACGGAAATTCCAGCAAGGAAAAATGGGCTTGTCTTGCTTCTTCTTCCATCTCTAGCTTAGAAATACCCTGCGCATCATTACCCACTGCCTTCCACATGCTCTGCATCATCAGGCCAACCAGCCGCTTGATCATTTCGCGAATTTCTGCCTGATCACCCGCCAGACCAGAGCTCATTTCATAGGCTTTATCTAATGATTCTTTAAGTTTGAGCACATCGTCGGAATCTGCATTAGGCTTGAGGTCCATGACCTTCTGCACCAGACCACGAAAGTAATCTACAAATTGCTCAACTTCTTGCGTATCTTTTTTACGCGCATCTTGAATATCAAATGACTCAATCTGCACTTCCCCGAATAATGGATTATTGTACTGGCGCTTAAGCATGCGCTCTGCACGGCCCGCTTTTGCGGAAAATAGGGTATCAATACTCATGCTAACTGCTCCAGCGCTTGATCGAGGGCATGACTTAAATCGTCCTCATTTATAGGGAATGCAATAGTCGCAAACACATCAAATACAGCGAGCAGGCGCTCTAATTGCGCACGCTGCTCTTTTTCATAAAAAACAATGACTTTGCAATTTGGGATGCGTTGTACCGTAGCCATTAAAGTCTCAAGACTACTTGTACGATCTCTAAAATCTGACTGAAAGTTGAACTCCGCCACCACTACAGCGGGCTTAATTTTCTTCAGTAATTTAGTGGCCTTACGCATGCTCTCTGCCTGTTCTATGGCAAAGTTTTTTTGTCGATATAACGTAGAGAAATTGGGATAACCGCCCAATTCAACGATAGAGAGCAATAGAGGTAACACAGACACGAATAACCCTAAATATTAAATCGGCGGCGATTATACCATACTAATTTACTCAGGTATTCGATTTAAAGCCCTACTCTTTATTACTTAGTCTCATCTTTTAATAAGGAACTAAGAATCAACACACCCTGAGCTGTCGCGTGAAAATCACTCTTTTCCTTACCCATAGATAGTATTCTTGGTGAAAACCCCAATGACTTTTTACCTGGCAACTGCACTAGAGAGACAAATTGGCTCCAACCGCCATCGACCAGCTGATGATCTATAACCTGTTGAATCCAGACAGATTTAACCTCTTCTTCAGCGCCAGTGATCAACAACATTAAAACACGCTGTAAATATACATCTACCACACGAATATCAAATGTTAGCTGCAATTTAATATCGTTCTGTAACGACTGCACCACCTCTTCAATATTCGGTAGCAAGCCACAATTTTTGGTTAATAAGAAATTTATCCCCATCAACTGATGCGTGATACAGGCAGGACGATAAATATAGTTAGCCTGGTGACAAAAATTTGCCTGATTCTGCTGCTCAACAACAAGTATGTCTTCTGCAATATCCGCGGCGCAATTTAGCGCATAGATAAAGTGCTGATTATAATAAGGCAAACCATTTACAGAATAAGCCCCAAGATAACGTCTTGAAGGCTGATCAAACAATGGCCCCCAGGCGCTTTCCTGTATTCGAGGAAATCTCTGCTTGTACTTGTTCAGTAATTCATTGATACGCTTATCATATGTAATTTTTTCTGCTTCCTGCAACATCCACCAAAGCATAGGGTTTGCTTGCTGCAGCAGATCAGTTTCATTATTTACCAACCATTGAATAGAACGCTCCAATCTCTGCTGCATAATTTCTGTATCTGGCCGTGGCAAGTCCCGGTTATTCAGATACACGCCCACCAGATAAGCCAATAGAGCGGCTCCAATGAGGAGCAAGATTGAGTAAATAATTTTTTTAAGCATGTTTAATTGACTATATAAAGTGATCGAACACTATATCCTTAAGCATCTATTTATCAAGCTTTAGCCCATTCAAGAAGACATCAAACAGCTGTAATACCGTACCTTTTAATATAATGGGACTCTCTGACCAGTTCTTCGCATTGGCTGACGGTTTGAGTTTTCCGGTTGATACCATCATCGCTATACCCTGAATCATCGACATCGCACTAAACGACAGTTTCACTTCATCACCCTCTACAAATACCTTTTTCTGCTGGCCGTTTTTAATAATACGCACCAGACTTTGCATCGCATCATCAGCAGCCTGTTTTAATTCGCTCCCGCAACCGGTTGACTGTAAAAAACCGCCAAACATCAACTGAAACAAATTCGGCTGCTCCGCTGCCACCAGTACAATGTGCATTGCGCTCTCAAACAACTGGGTTTCAGGGTCGTGGGAAAACTCGAGCTCAAGCCGTGTATTTTTTGCTGTCAGCTTACGAAAGCCCTCTTCAGCAATTGCCTCCAGAAGCTCATGCTTATTGCGAAAATGTCGATAGGGCGCATTATGACCAACGCCTATAGTACGTGCTATTTCTCTCAGGCTAATCCCAGATACACCTCTGGTATTCAGCATATCTGAGCCAATATTTACTAATGAATTACGTAGGTCACCGTGATGGTAACTGGCTTGCTGCATATTTAATGGCCCCAGCACTCTATTTGACAAGTGACAAGTCTATCATTAAATTACTCCATGTGGGCGATGTCCACATGAGGCGTCAACATACTAAAACCAGTATCCCACGCCAAGACCTACCCGGGAGGTAGAGATAATGACCAACGACCTAATTCAACGAATTTGTGAAGCCCATGGCGGTCTGGAACGCTGGAAGCTTGTTGAGTCGATCGAGCTTCAACTGGATATTTTTGGCCCAATACTCATCACCAAATTCAAATCTCCCTGGCTTTCAAATATTACTGCCAATGTATTTACCGACAAGCCGTACGTAAGCATTCACAACTTCCCCGAAGAAGACCATACCGGCATTTTTGATGGTTTCCATGTCTACATATATGACGGTAATGACAAAATTTACTGTGAGCGCAATTACAGCAACACCGAGCAACTAAAAATAAAACCCCGCCTGCACTGGGACCACATGGACCTTATTTACTTTCTTGGCCACGCCCTATGGGGCTATAGTTGCAGTCCATACATGCTTACCGACCAAAGCTTTGATGTTCATCAGGGTAAAGATATTAAAAGCCTCACCGGTAACGTCCTTAGCACTTTGCACGTTCACTATCCCAGCCACATTCCCACACACAGCAAGGAACAGGTATTTTATTTTAATCAGCAGGGTCTACTGTGTCGCAATGATTACACTGCCGAAACCAGTAGCACACTGTCTATTGGCAGCCAATTTTGTGGCGATTACAAAAGTTTCGATGGCCTTATCTTTCCAACACATCGCACGATTTTTCCACGCTTATGGAACGGCACCGCACTAAAACCGTTTAAGGTAATGGATGGCCGATTTAATAATATTCTTGTTAACTGGCAGCAAAAGCCAAACCCCGCCTAAAGGCCCGTTTAATTCTCCATTTAAACCGAGACAACAACGCTGACAGCCTTTATAACGCTATGTTAAGCTCTGTTATATATCAGTTAACATTAGTAAAAAACATGAGTGAATTCATTAAACGCCTCTGCTGCATCTGCCTTGTTATTCAACTTGGCGCCTGTTCAATGGCGGAGCTAACGGTGAAAGCCTCCATGCCAATGATTGACGGCGGCATGCTGGCAATTAATCGTGAGCCAGATTTACAACTCGCCGAAGATGCCATGCCCGCCAATATCGAACTAATGGAAGGCATGCTAATTAATGCACCCAATAACACCAAACTCAGAAATTATGCAGCGCAGGCATACTATGGCTATGCCTATGGTTTTGTAGAAGATACAAATAAAAAACGCGCTGCAGCTTTTTATAAACGCGGGCTTAATCATGCATTACACAACCTGCACAATAGAGGCGTCACCCAACAAGTAATTAACGGCAAGCTGAGTGATCTGCAAAGCAAACTAAACGAGCTTGATGAAGATGATGTTGCAGCACTTTTCTGGGCAGCCTCTAATTGGGCAAAGTGGATTGATCACAACAGAAACAGCACAACGGCGTTAGCTGATTTACCCAAAACGGTAATGTTAATGCAACGCACCATTGAATTAGATGAAACATTTTTCATGGCGGGGCCACACATATTTTTCGGCGTCTATTACGGAAGCCGATCACCCATGCTAGGTGGAAACTTCACTCTATCTGAGCAGCACTTTAATAAAGCCAGAAAAATAAATAATAAACAACTACTCATGGTTGACTTGTTACAGGCAGAATACCTTGATCGACAAAAATTTGATCAGCAAGCATTCCACCGTCGTCTCAATGAACTTATTATCAGCGATCTCAGTCAGAACAATGACATGACCCTCATAAACAATATCGCAAAGAGAAAGGCCAGACATCTACTTACGAAGGAATCAACATGGTTTTAAAGACCGGCTCTTTTATTAGTAAGTTACTTCTAATCTTTTTTATTTTTTCAAATGTATATGCAGAAAAAACATACACTCTAAAATTCGCCACGTTAATTCCGCCTGATACCGCATGGGTAAACAGCATTCAAAAGTGGTCCGATGAATTAAAAATTAAAAGCAATAACCGATTACAGCTAAAAATCTACCCAGGTGGCGTTATGGGTGATGAGCCGGATGTTCTACGAAAAATTCGCAGCCGACAGTTACACGGCGCCTTTTTTACTGGCTACGGAATCGGACGCATCTATCCACCAGCGCGGGTTCTGGAAATGCCCTTTCTTTTTGAAAACACAGATGAATCCGATTATGTCCGCCAGAAGATAATGCCAAGCATCGAAGATGGCTTTAGAGAGAAAGGCTATGAATTGGTTGGCTGGCCTGAAGTTGGTTTCTTACATTTTTTCTCCAAAAACCCAATAAATTCCCTGAACGATTTGCGCGCCAGCCGAATATGGCTGTGGCAAGGTGACCCTATGGGCGAAGCATTTGCTGCTGCAGCAAACATATCACCAGTGCCACTTTCTATTATGGATGTGTACACACAGTTATCTGCTCAACATGGCAGTATCAACACAGTATATAACTCTCCATTTGGCGCATTAGCCATGCAATGGCACACCAAATTAAAGTACGCTACCAACGTACCCATGACAAATGCAATTGGCGGCCTGGTAATTAGCCAGACATTTTTCAAAAAACTTCCTGCCGATTTACAAAAATTACTACGTGAAAGTGGCCGGGAAATAGCCCAGGAAATCAATCTGGATGCAAGGCGCGACAACAAAAAGAGTATCGAATTATTAAAACAGAGTGGCATTGAATTTGGCTGGGACTGGTCTGCAAAAGAAAAGTCTCAGATGTTAGACATCCGGAATCAGGCGGCTGATAGCCTAAGCAAATCTGGCTATATACCTGAAAAATATTTCACCCATGTTAAAGCCCTTCTAGCCGAATATCGTCTCGACACTGCTAATAAATAACATGCCAATTTCAATTATTAAGTTTCTTTTAAAAATAAAAGAAATATTAATTACTATCGAGAAGTCACTTGCCGGCATCAGCCTGTTAGCTCTACTCATCTTATCTTTATCACAAGTTATAATGCGCAACCTGTTTGAAGTTGGCTTTTCAGATATAGATACCATTACTCGACATCTTGTCCTTTTTGTGACCTTTATGGGTGCCGCACTCGTCTCTGAAGGCAATCAGCACATTAAAATTGACTGCGTAACTTCCGTAATCAACAATGCAAAAAAGGAAAGACTAAAAAAACCACTTCTATTAATCAGCTCGTTTATTTGCAGTATATTTTTCTGGTACGCCTTGCAGTTCTGGATAGACGAAAAATCATATGCACAAGACAATGAACAATTAGCTCTATATCTTGCTCTAATCCTGCCTTTTGGTTTTTTTACTTTAAGCCTGCATTTCCTGCTTCTCAGCCTGACACAATCTTTCACTGAGAATGAATTATGATTGGCGTACTTTTTTTATTAATTGCGCTTGCATTACTAGGCCTGCCACTTTTCATTGCATTAGGTGCTGGTGGAATTTATGCCAGCCTTGAATCTGGTCTCGACCCCAGCGGCCTAATTATTGAGCTTTATCGTCTTGCTAACCAGCCAAACTTAATCACCATTCCTTTATTTACATTTGCTGGTATGACCATGGCTGCAGGGGGTGGCCCTAAGAGATTAATCAAATTATTTAATGCTCTGCTTGGCTGGATGCCAGGTGGTCTGGCAATGGCCGCGATTGTTTCATGTGCTTTTTTTACTGCCTTCACCGGTGCGTCCGGCGTCACCATCATTGCACTTGGCGGATTACTTTACCCACTCTTTATACAATCTAATTATTCGGAAAAATTTTCTTTAGGATTGCTTACTTCATCAGGATCACTGGGCTTGCTCTTCCCGCCTAGTTTGGCAATTCTTTTGTATGGTATCGTTTCAGGCACCAGTATTGATGAACTTTTTTTGGCAGGCATTGTTCCTGGCCTTATTCTATTAATTTTACTTTCTCTATATAGTTATAAATCCGCACTTGCCTGGCACGAACCAACTCACCCGTTTTCATTTAAAGCGCTCTTTTCAGCTGCACGAGAAGGCATATGGGATATTTTTTTACCTGTACTGGTAATGACTGGAATATTCGGTGGTTTTGTAACCGTCAGCGAAGCTGCCGCAGTAACCGCCACTTATGCACTTTTTATAGAATCTGTAATTTATAAAGAAATAAAATTAAAATCTGATCTACCAAAAATTTTAATCGATACAGCAAAACTGGTTGGTAGTATTTTAATTATATTAGGCGTTGCCATGGGCTTGACCAATATCTTAATCGATAGCCAACTGCCATCAAGATTACTCGACTTCACAGAAAACTATATAGATAGTCAATTGCAATTTTTGCTAGCACTCAACATATTCCTTTTATTAATAGGTGCGATGATGGATATTTTTTCCGCCATTGTTGTGGTAGTTCCATTAATTATGCCATTAGCGAATCGCTATCAGGTAGACCCAGTTCATTTAGGTATTATCTTTTTAGCTAATCTGGAAATAGGCTACATGACACCTCCTGTTGGTATCAACCTGTTTATTGCGTCGCAACGCTTTGGCAAAAGCATTCTTACTTTATTTCAGTCTGCCATGCCTTTTCTTGTAATCATGCTTATCTGGTTGCTTATGATATCCTACATACCCAGCTTAACTCTTTGGTGGAAATAACGTGCCTGGAAAATTAATAGAACCTAAAGTTATAACAGACTTTAATAATAAACCTGTAGCAATGCTGCCCATTGGCTTTTATTTTGACGATTCACGCTGGGAAACTATTTGGTCTGAATATGACAAAAAAGGAGAATCTTTAACTATGGAAGACTTACGACGCCTTTTCCCGGATGATGAGTCATTGAATGCCAACCAATTAAAACGTGTTGCCGGGCAATCAGCCAAAGAATTTCGTAAAGACAATCAATAAATATAATTTTTTAAATAATTTAACAAAGCGAACATATTATGAGTTGGTGGGGAAAAGTAATTGGCGGTGGTTTTGGCTTTATGTTTGGCGGACCTTTAGGTGCACTGGCCGGAATGGTAATGGGGCATCAGTTTGATAAAGGACTAAATATAGTTGAATTGGAGTCTGGCAATACAGAACGTGTTCAATTGGCATTCTTTACGGCTACGTTTTCTGTGATGGGCTATCTAGCCAAAGCCGATGGACAAGTATCTAAAAGTGAAATTCAAATGGCGCAAAGCATCATGAGCCAGATGAACTTAAATCCTGAGCAACGTAAGGCTGCTATAGAACTTTTCAATAAAGGTAAGCAGGATAATTTTGAGCTCGATGCAATCCTGCTTCAATTCAAACAAGAGTGCCATCGTCGTACCAATTTATTACAGATGTTTCTGGAAATATTAATAGCCACCGCATTTGCTGATAACTCATTTGATAAAGCCGAACATGCTGCTCTACAACATATAGCGACAAGTATTGGCTTTAACGCGCAACAGCTAGACCACTTAATTAGTATGGTTACCGCGCAACAACAATCACATAGCTCAACTTCCCAACCTAGCATTGACAATGCTTATGCCGTTTTAGGCGTAAAAGAAGACATCTCAGACGCAGATCTTAAAAAAGCATATCGCCGACTAATGAGCCAACATCACCCAGACAAACTGGTATCAAAAGGTCTTCCGGAAGAAATGATTAAACTTGCCAATGAAAAAACTAGCGAAATAAAATCAGCATATGAGCGAATAAAAAATAGCCGAAAATAATAAACACAGTTTCGCAGCTTTTAGGTGACAGGCTCCGGTGTTCGAATTACTATATTAAAAAAAATAACTGGTATAAATAATGGAAATTCAAGGCCCATTTACAATTGCAATTAACGATAACAGCGAGACAGGCTTACGTGAGCTGCATCTTGGCTTTAAACCCGGCTTTCAGAAACTGGAATTGGCAGAACGCCTTACAATGCTAAACGATTACCTGGCCAGCTTAAATAATGACATTGCTACCGAGACAGACCCTAATAATCAGCAGGGAATGATAATGATTGCTCAGGTTGCACAAGAAATATATCCCCACCTGGAATCTAATGAGATCCCTTTAGAAGAAACAATCGTGATTGAAATTGGTCCCAGCCAGTCTTCACCTTTTGATGATTTATTACGTGGCGCTACTCTAAAATAATTTTTAGTAAAACCTCCTTTGCCTTATTAATTTGTACCGCAAGGTAATCAGAGCCTCCACGATCCGGATGCAATTTCTGCATCAAGCGCTTATGCGCTTTAATAATTTCTGACTTTGTCGCTGATTCAGATACCCCAAGAATATCTCTGGCTTGCTGCTCTGTCATAGCAGATGTATCTGCTGTGTAATGCGAAGTGTTTTCGGTATCTGGTTTCCAATCAGGGTGCATTCTCTGCATATATGCCATGAGTAGCGCAGCTGATTCTCCATCCAGTTGTTGATACTCCTGGAGCAACTCACAAAGCTGAGGAATCATCATAGCCTGCAATTTCTCTCCTTTATAACGACCTTCCAGCACTTCACCCTGTAATTCACCGCTGAGCAGATTAATTTGCAAGCTCAAAAATCGTGTCTGCATACTAGATTGCTTATTTTGCTGGTAGCGCCTGAAATAAGGTGAGAGTGCGGGCCACAACCCCATTATTAGGCGGATCGCGCGGGGCACCAGAGGCAATAAGGCCCCAATCGCAGCAATTATCCAGTGTAAGCGTCCCGTCGCGGCCAACCCCAACAAGATCAAGACAAGCGCAACAAGTAATAATT
>Ga0316204_10005154_pt1 | contig 22104 bp, 17 predicted proteins | sample 6monrhotite_MG_2_FD_205661 | JGI IMG/M metagenome (GOLD analysis project Ga0316204, IMG submission 205661) | Microbial mat bacterial communities from mineral coupon in-situ incubated in ocean water Damariscotta River, Maine, United States -... | ecosystem: Environmental > Aquatic > Marine >... | reverse complement strand
CTGGTGCCCGTCGACACAGGCACCGCCCCCGATCACGACCCGCATGCCGGCCATGGTGGGCACGCGGGCCATGGCGGGCATGGCAGCCATACTGCTGCCCAGATCGATGGGATCGAGCCAAATTTCATGTCGATGGTCGATTTGACCCGCGACCTGCCCGCCAGCCCCGACGGGCTGAAAATGGAGTGGATCTCAGCCCCCTTTGGCCCGTTCTTTCCCGGCCTGCCCGGGGGGTTGGGGCTGATGTTGACGCTGGACGGCGATACCGTTGTCGCGGCAAAGCCACAGGGTCTGGCGGGATCAGCGCTTGGCGATGATCTCGACGCGCAGGGGCTTGCGGACCGGCTGGCGGCGCGCACGCCGCTGGCTCCGGTTGCGATGCGGGCGCTGGCCGCTCTGGCGCTCGACGCCGCCGTTGGGCAGCGCCTCCCGATCGCGCGTGCATCCGCGCGCGCCGCCGCGGTTGAGAGGGAACGCATCGCCAGCCACCTGACCTGGCTTGCCGGATTCGCGGGCCAGGTTGGACTAACCGGGCTGGAACGGCGCGCTGCGGCGTTGCAAAGGTCCGTGCGCCACGCCGATATGACCGGGATTGCGGAATGTGCCGGGGCCATCCGGGCGCTCTTGCGCAGGATCCGGGCCGTGCCGCTCATGCGTGCCAAGCTGAGCCGGATCGGCAGGCTGAGGGGCGATGTGCCGACGACCGGGCCGGTTGCTCGCGCCGCAGGGATCGCCACCGACACACGCAGCCGCGATCCGGTCTATGAAACGCTTGGCTTTCACGTCGTGACGCAAACCGCGGGCGATGCCCTGGCACGGTTGCATCAGCGTCTGGACGAGATCGCCCAGAGCCTCGATCTGATCATCCGCGCCGGGGCCATCGAGATGCCCGAGCCGGGCCCAATCGGCACAGCATCGGGCCATGGCATGGCCGCAGTTGAAACACCGCGCGGTGCGGCCACGCTGCACCTGACGCTGGAAGCCGGGCGGGTGACAGCAGCCCAGATCACGACCCCCTTCGCGGCGCAGTCCGCTTTGATCGAGCGTGTGACCGCCCAGAGCGAGTTGGCCGATGCGTTAACCACGATTGGCTCGTTTGACCTTGATCCGTGGGAGATCGCGCCATGACCATTGCCATCGTGCTTTTTTCGCTGGCCGCCGGTGCATATTTCATTGCGGTTCTGGAAAGCTGGCTGATCCATGGTCGGTTCAGCCTGACCCGCCCCGCCATTTCGGCGCTGGCGCTTTTGGGACGTGAAAGCGTGCTGGCGCGGACGCCCGACCGGTTATTTTTCGAGACCGCGCCGGTGCTGCTGTTGGTGGTCGGGCTGTTGGCGGCGGCGGTGATCCCGCTGGCACCGGGGTTGATCATCACCGATCTGGCCACGGGCGCGCTCTTTTTGAACGCGGCACTTGCCTATGTGCTGGTGGCGCTGATCATGGCCGGTTGGGGGCCGAACGGGGCCTTTGCGATGATCGGCGGCTGGCGGTTTCTGGGGCAATTCATCGCCTATGCCATGTTGATCGTAATGCCGATCACCGCCGTGGCCATGCGGGCGGAATCGCTGTCGACCGTGGACATCGTACAATCGCAGGCGGCGCTGTGGAATATCGCCTATCAGCCCATCGGTTTCGCCCTTTTTGTCGTGGCCGCGATGGGGCTGGCCTGGCTGCCGCCGCTTGATCTACCGACGGGCGGCGGCGATCTGGCTGGGGGCTTTGAAGCCGAATATACCGGCGCGCGGCTGGCGGTGCTGCGGCTGGCGCGGCTTTTCATCATCCTGGTGATGGCTGGCTCGACGGTGACATTTTACCTGGGCGGCTGGCTTGGCCCCTGGTTGCCGCCCGTGGTCTGGAGCGCGATTAAAATCCTCGCCGTTGCGGCGCTTATGCTGATCGGAGGACGGATGCTGCCAAGGGTGCGCGAGGCGCGCTATCTCGCGGTCAGCTGGAAACTGGGCATATCGCTAGCGCTGACCAATATCTTTCTGGTGGGCGTGATCGCCCTGGTGGTGCCGATATGACCGGATCTTTCGCGCAGGTGTTCTTTCTGGCCTTTTTCGGGGCGGCGGCGGTGTGGTTCGGGATCGTCGTCTTTCGCACCCATTCGATGGTGCGCTCGGCGATTGCGCTGCTGTTCTCGCAAACCGCCGTGGGGGTGATGTTTCTCTTGATGCAGGCCGAGTTTCTGGGCGTGTTGCAGATCATGATGATGGCCACCGAGATGAGCGTGATGGCGATATTCATGGTGATGTTCATGATGGATCCGGGCGGCATGGGTGCGATGGAGATGACGCATCAAAAACGGCTTTCGCTCTGGGCCGGAGGCATCGGGTTGGTGGGCGCGCTGGCGGTGATCTGGCTGGCCGAATGGGGGCCTGTGGCATTAAGTGTTCCGGCGGCCGCCGACCAGACCGCCGATCTGGGGCGCGAGTTGTTGGGGCGCTCGATGTTCATCTTCCAATCGGCCGGGTTGACCATCCTGACCGCCATGGTCGCCGCCACCATGGTGGCCATCGCACCGGATGAGGAGCGCAGACAATGATCCCTGAACTGATTATCGCGCTCAGCGCCGGGGCCGCCATGTTCGGCGTCGGGCTTTATGGCGCGCTCAGCCAGACCAACCTGGTGATGATCATCATGGGGGTGGAGCTGATCCTGGCGGCCGCGCTGGTCAATCTGGTCGCGTTCTGGCGCTATCTGCACCCAGGGGAACCCGCGGGTCAGATGTTCGTGCTGATCGTCATGGCAGTGATGGCGGTCGAGATGGCCGTGGGCTTTGGCATAGCCATCGCCCGGTTCCGGTCGCGCGGATCGGTCGAGATGGAAGAAGCGCGCGAGTTGAAGGGATGACGATGCTGGCGTTGACCTTGCTTGCGCCCTTGCTGGCGGCCCTCATGATCCTGGTGCTGCGGCGTTGGTCTGCAGCGCTGGCATTGGTCGGGGCCGGGTTGGGCCTTGCAGGCTCGCTTGGGCTTTTTGCGATTGCCGCAGGCGGTGCCGCCGTGACAGCCACCCTGCCCTTTCTGCCCGACCTGCCCATCCGTCTGATCGCCGGCCCATTGACCGCGACCTTGTCGCTGGTGGTGGCCACGGTCGCCGCGATGGTGCTGACCTATGGCGTGGGATACATGGCCAGGGATCCTGAGCGCCCCCGGTTCTTTGCCACCATGTTGTTCTTTGTGTCGGCGATGCAGCTTCTGGGTCTCGCGGGCGACTGGATCACGCTTCTGGCGGCCTGGGAGATGATCGGGTTTTCCAGCTACCTGTTGATAGGGTTCTGGCATGGCCGCGACGGCGTCGCGAGCGCGGCCACCCGGGCGTTTCTTTATACCCGCAGCGCCGATCTGGGGCTTTATATCGGGGCCTTCGTGCTGATCGGCGCGGCGGGCACCTCCGAGATATCGGCCACGCTCGCCACCACCGGCACGCCCGCGTTGATTGCCGGGCTGCTGCTCTTGGTGGCCGCGATGGGCAAATCGGCGCAGGTGCCATTGCAGAACTGGCTGATGCGCGCCATGGCCGGGCCGACGCCGGTATCCGCGCTGCTGCATTCCGCGACGCTGGTCGCCGCGGGCGCGATCCTGTTGATCCGAACCGCCCCGATGCTGCCCGGCGGTGCGCTTTTGGCCATTGGCATTGTCGGCGGGGTGACGGCGGTGATTGCCGGGCTGATTGCATTGGCCGAGCGCGATCTCAAACGCCTGCTGGCGGCCTCGACCTCCAGCCAATACGGCCTGATGCTGGTGGCCATCGGGGCCGGAGCGCCGGTGGCGGCGCTGTTGCACCTGATCGCCCATGCCGCCATCAAGAGCGCGCTTTTCCTGGGTGCGGGCATCTTTCAGCATGACCGCGACAGCACCGGGCTGGAGGCGCTGGCCGGGGCCGGGCGCGCCCGGCCCGGTATCTTCGCAGGCTTTGCCATCGCCGCGCTGGCGCTGGCGGGCATTCCGCCGCTGGCCGGGTTCTTTTCCAAGGACGCCATCATCGCGGCCACGCTGGAAAGCCCCGCTTCCCCCTGGCTGGTCCCTTTGACGCTGGCGGGCAGCGTGTTGACCGGGGCCTATATGGGCCGTGTTCTGCGGGCGTTGTGGTCGGGGCCGGTGGTGTCCGCTCTGCCGCGCATCCCCTTCATGGCGGCGGGCATGGGCGTTCTGGTCGCGCTGGCCGCGGCGGTTGGTCTGGGCTTTGCCCCGCTGGAGCATCTGCTGGAGGCGGAGATGGCCGAGGCCGGGCTGATCGTGCCTGTTCTGGGGCTGGTGGCCGGGATCGGCGGCTTGGCGCTTGGCTGGTTCATCGCGCCCGCCCGGCTGCTTGGCCCGCTGGCCGCATCTGCGCAAAACGGGTTTGTCGTTGCGGGCGGTATGGACGGTCTGATCCTGCGCCCGGCGCTCATGATCGCCGCCGCCTGCGAGGCGTTCGAGCAGCGCCTGCTGGCCGCGCAAATCGGGCTGATCCGTGGGGTTGGGCTTGGCATTGCACGGGTGGTTGACCGGGGCGATGTCGCGCTGGTCGCGCTTTCGCTCTGGATCGGGCGGCAGTCCCTACAATTGGGGCGCGGTGCTCGGTCCACCGACACAAACACCATCGACGCCGCGATCTTTGGCCTTGTCCGGCGCACCATCGCCGCCGGTGCCCGCGCGCGGCGCCTGCAAAGCGGGTTCATCCACCGCGAATTGGCGCTGACCTTTGCCGGCATCGCCCTTGTCATCGGCGTTCTTCTTGCCGCCCCCTACATTCTCTGAGGAGACCGCCAAATGCCGCTTTTGACCCTTGCCACCTTCCTGCCGATCCTGGGCGGTCTGGTGCTGATGGCCCTGCCTGACCGGTCGGCCCGTGTCGCCCATGGGCTGTCGATCGGCGTCACGGCCGTGACTTTTCTGATCACGCTTGTGATCTGGTCGCGCGGCATCGTCGCGGGCGGTTTCGCACAGGTCGAAGAGGTCGCCTGGATCCCCGCCATCGGAGCCGCCTACCGGTTGGGGCTGGATGGGCTCAGCCTGCCGCTGGTGCTGCTGACCTCGCTCTTGTTCCTGGCCTCGGCGATCTATTCGGCGCGCATCGGCGAACGCGCGGCCAGCTACGTGGTGCTGATGCTGATGCTGGAGACCGCCTCGCTTGGCACCTTCATGGCGCTGGACGGGCTCTTGTTCTACGTCTTTTTCGAGGTCTCGCTGGTCGGCATGTATTTCATGATCGCCGGCTGGGGATATGAGGAACGTCAGCGCGCGGCGTTGATGTTTTTCCTCTATACGCTTTTGGGCTCGCTGCCGCTGCTTCTGGCCATTATCGGGCTCTATCTCAGCTCGGGCAGCTTCGACATGCGCGCCTGGATCGACGCACCGCCGCTGACGGGGATTGCGGCCATGCTTGCGCTGATCGCGATGCTTTTCACTTTCGCGGTCAAGATCCCGGCCTTTCCGGTCCATACCTGGCTGCCGGCGGCGCATGTACAGGCCCCGACAGCGGGCAGTGTGATCCTGGCCGGTGTGATGCTGAAATTCGGCACTTACGGTCTGGTGCGCTTTGCCCTGCAAATGACGCCCCAGGCCTTTGCGCAGGCCGGTCAGGTGATCCTGGCCTTCGGCGTGATCAGCGCGCTTTACGGAGCTTTTGCCGCGCTGGCGCAGAGCGATCTGAAAAAGATGATCGCCTATACCTCGGTCAACCACATGGGCTATGTGGTGATCGGCGTGGCGGTGGCCGCCCTCAGCCTCGATCCCGGCATCCGCACCATTGCGCTGGATGGCGCGACGCTGCAGATGGTCAGCCACGGGCTGGTCACAGGCGCGCTGTTTTTCCTTGTCGGCATGTTGCAGGACCGCGCCCATAGCCGTGAGATGAGCGATTTCGGCGGGCTTCTGGGCCGCGTGCCCTGGCTGGGATGGGCCTTTATCCTCTCGGCCTTCGCCTCGCTCGGCCTGCCGGGGCTGGCGCATTTCCCGGCCGAGTTCCAGATCTTTCTGGCCACGCTCAACGCGGCACCCTGGGCGATTGTCGCGATCCTGGCCATCGTGGTGACGGCGGGGCTTTACCTGCGCGCCATTGCCGCCGTGTTTCTGGGTCCCGTCAATGAAAAATGGGCCGCGATGCCCGATCTTGACCGGCGCGAAAAGCTGGCTGTGGTGCCGCTGTTGATCCTGACGATCCTGGTGGGCGTGGCCCCCGGTTGGCTGATCGACATGATCCACACCACCATGGCAAGCCTGAGCTTCTGATGGCACGCGATCTGGCCTTTTTGTTCCCGGAGCTTTTGCTCGGTGCCACCGCGATGCTGATGATCGTGGCCGAAATGGCGCGCGCCGCGCGGCTGGTGCTGGCGATCGGGATGGCGGGGCTTCTCGCCGCGACCCTGCTGACGCTGCCAATGCTGGACGCCGATACCACCGTTTTCGGCGGCACTTACCGGATCGATCTGATCGCGGGATGGGCCAAGCTGATCCTGCTGCCGGGCACGGGCGTGGCGCTGATCATGGCGCGGGCCGAATTGGCCGGGCAGGCGCGCGAAGGCAGCGTCTATGCGTTGATCACATTGGTCACGCTTGGCGCGCTGATGCTGGCGGGCGGCGGCGATATGATGCTTCTCGTGCTTGGCGTGGTGCTGACGGGGCTCGGTTCCTTCGCGCTGGTGGCGTTTCCGCGCGATGATGCCGCCACCGAGGCGGCGATGAAATACCTGGTTTTCGGGGCCGTCACCGGGTCGGTGATGATCTATGGGCTGAGTTTCTGGTTCGGTGGCGCGGGATCGACACTTTTCTCGGAACTCGGCGCGCTTGAGGGCAAACCGCTGATCGCCATGATCGGGCTTGTCGCGGTGATCGTGGGGCTTGGCTACAAGGCGGCGCTGGTGCCGTTCCATTTCTGGGCCCCCGATGCCTATGACGGCGCGCCGGTCTCGATTGCGGCCTATCTCTCGGTCATCACCAAGGCGGCGGCGTTCCTTGCCTTTGCGCAGGTGTTGCGCGATCTGCCGCCCGCGACCGGCTGGCCGCTGGTTCTGGCGCTGATTTCGGCGGCAACCATGACCTATGGCTATCTCGCGGCACTGGTGCAGACCAATCTGGTGCGCCTCATCGCCTATTCCTCGGTGGCGCAGTCGGGCTATTTCCTGATGGGGGTCGTGGCGCTTGGTGTCAGCCCGCTGGCGGTACCGGGCATCATCCTTTTTGCCGCCGCCTATGTGGCGATGAACCTGGGGGCATTCGCCATCGTGATGATCGCCGGGCGCGAATTGGATGACATGACCGGGTTTGGCCGAAAGCGCCCGATCGCAGGTGCCGCGATGGTGATCTTTCTTTTGTCGCTGACCGGCATCCCGCCGCTTTTCGGTTTTGTCGGAAAGGTCTATCTCTTTGCCGCCGCAGTCGAGGCCGGGTTCCTCTGGCTGGTGGTGATCGGTATCCTGAACTCGGTTCTGGCGCTCGGGGTTTATCTGCGCATTGTCGTGCCGATGTATCGCGCCGCCGAAGACAAACCGGAATTACCGCTGCCGCACCTGCTTGCCGCGGTGCTGGGCGTAACCTCTGCGATCACGATCATCATGGCCGCCTTTGCCGGAGTTTTCCCGGGCTAGGAAAGACGCGCGCCACCCACTCTGCGCGCCAAAGCCCGGTTGAGACACGTCCGCGCCCCGTGGAACCGCCGGTCAGCGCGGCAATCCGGCAACGCAACCCGCAGACGGGGCTTATCCTGGGAACAAGGAAAATGGTGGAGTTGGGAGATTTGAAGTCTTAAGGAAGCCGCGCCAATCCCTTGTTTTTCATGTATCTAGAGGACGCGCCCCTCTTCAGAGCCCCTCAACACCAACCCAAGGTTGGCAAGGGATCATATCAAGAGGTGGTGAGATTGCAGAGAACCCCAATTTTGCGCTCGTAGGTACCTTCACTGAGCTTGAGCTGGAGCAATGGGCGGCACTCGCTATACTGTCTTAGTTGGTTTATTGAATTCCACCATGACCGATTTCGATGCCGCATATCCCCTGCCAAAGAAATACCGCATGCATGAAGTATGCGGCCCCGGCGCATTGTTTTTTGCTTTCTCGCTGGGCGCACAGGTGGGCGGGCCGGTTCTGTGGGTTCGCGAACGCTGGCAAGCTGACAGGATACACCCGGTTGGGTTCAGCGCTTTTTTCGATGCCCGGAACCTTCTCGAAGCGGCGGCGAAAGATCAGGCTGAGGTTTTGGGCGTGGCCGAAGAAGCCCTGCGTTCAGGTGCGGTTTCTCTTGTTGTTATGGAACTGAGCAAACCTTTGGGTTTGACCGCTGGGCGGCGGCTGCAACTTGCATCCAAAGAAGGCAAAACAACCGCTCTGGCCATTATCTTTGAAGGCATGGGCAGCAATGCCGCAGAGACCCGGTGGCAGTGTGCCCCGGTTTTCGACCCGAACGACTCGACTCTGCAGCAGTGGCAGCTTATCAAGAACAAATCGGGAACATTTGGTATCTGGAATGTTCGATGGGATGCAGACACGCGTCGTATCATTGTGGTTTCCAAGGCTGGCGAGTGACCGGGTTCTCAGGGCTTGGCCGGTTGATGCCCCTTTTGCACTGACGCTTAAGCAGAACAATACAAACCGCCTTTATTGCCTGAACCAGCATGCCGAACAGCAAGGGTTGCACCGGGGCATGTCCTATTCCGATGCGCGCGCGTTTTGCACCGACCTGCAAAGCCGCACAGCGGATATATCGGCTGATCAAAGATTTCGGCGCGCATTGGCGCGGTGGGCAACACGCTATTGCCCTTGGGTGGGCCTGGAAGGCGATGACGGGCTGGCGCTTAACATCACCGGTGCTGCGCATTTGTTTGGCGGCGAGGCTGCACTTTTGTCGGATATGCGCCAGCGGCTGGCCCGGGCGGGACTGTCGGTCCGGATCGGGGTGGCCGATACGCGCGGGGCGGCCTGGGGCTTGGCGCATTATGGCGAGGGGAGTGCCGGGCCGGGCCAGACCTTGAACAGCATCGCCCCCCTGCCCGTGGCGGCGCTGCGGTTGGACGGAAAAGCCGATATTGCGCTGCAACGGCTTGGGGTGCGCAATGTCGCCGATCTGGTCGCATTGCCGCGCCCGACAGTGACACGCCGCTTTGGGCCGGAAGTGCTGTTGCGGTTGGACCAAGCGTTGGGCGATCAGCCTGAACAGATTTCACCGCTCTCCGAGCCGCCGCGCTACGGCGTGCGGATCACGATGCCCGACCCTATTGGGTTGAGCGCTGACGTTATGGCCGGGACCGGACGCCTGTTGGAACAGCTTTGTGTAAAGCTCAAGGCACAGGAAATGGGCGCGCGCATCTTGCGCCTGACTCTGCGGCGAACCGATCAGGCGCATCAGCAGGTTGAGTTGCGGCTAGCCCGGCCCTTGCGCGACGCTGCCCGTATCCTGCCGCTCTTTCAGCGCGGGGTGGACCGCGTCGATGCAGGGTTTGGTATCGATCAACTGCGGCTGGAAGCCACGCAGGTAGAGGCGCTGCCGTTTCAACAGATCGGCCATGCCGGTACCCGGCGCAACGATGGGCTGGATGATCTGGTCACACGGCTGGGCACCCGGATCGGGCTGGAGAATATCCAGCGGTTCCTGCCCGCCGACAGCCATATCCCTGAACGCAGCTTTATTATTGCCCCTGCGGCCTATTCTGCGCCAGCCGGGCCCTGGGTTGCAATGCGCCCGCGCCCGATACGCCTGTTTCCGCCGGAACCGATCGGCGGGACCGGGGCCCGCCCACCCCGGCATTTTCGTTGGCGACGTATGTCTCTGACGACAGGCCGCGCAACAGGGCCAGAACGTATTGCGCCGGAATGGTGGCTATCGGATGAAAACTGGCGCTCTGGCCTGCGTGACTATTGGAAGGTTGATACCGAACAAGGGCGGCGGCTTTGGCTGTTTTATACTCCGCAAAGCCCCGGTTGGTTTGTTCAGGGGGAATTCGCATGAGCTATGCAGAACTGTGCGTGACCAGCAATTTCACCTTTCTGACCGGCGCATCCCACCCGGAAGAGCTGATAACCCGCGCGGCCGAACTGGGGTTGGAGGCCATTGCCATAACAGACCACAATTCTCTGGCCGGTGTGGTACGGGCCTATTCGGCCCTGAAGGAATTGCGCCGCGAGGCCGAAGAGGCCATCGAAATCCGGTCCCAACACCGGGTCGATTCATGCTCGCGTCAGGAAGTTGGCACGCCGCACCCGATTGAACGGCCCGTGACGCTCAAGCTGCCCAAACTGATTGTTGGCTGCCGCCTTGTACTGGATGACAGCCCGGTCGAGTGGATCGCCCTGCCGCGCGACAGAGACGCCTATGCCCGTTTGACCCGGCTTTTAACCGTGGGCAAGCGACGGGCCGAAAAGGGCGGCTGTCATCTGCTCCTGTCCGACATGCTGGCGGGTTGCAAAGGTATGATCCTGATTGCCCTGCCGCCTGATGCCACGGAACTGCACGCAAGCGCCCATATTCGCAAGGCGGTTCAACGCTTTCCCGGTCAGGTGTTTCTTGGGGCAGCCCCAAGATATGACGGTAGCGATCAGGCTCATTTGGCCCGATGTGCCCGTCTGGCGCATAAAACTGCCGCGCCGATGGTGGCGGTGGGCGATGTGTTGATGCACCGGGCAAACCGCCGCCAACTGGCCGATGTCTTAACCTGCATGCGAGAGCATATCACCATTGACCAGATTGGCACCCGCGCCCTGCCCAATGCAGAGCGGCGGCTGAAAGGCGCGGATGATATGGCGCGCCTTTACCGCAATCATCCCGCCGCCATTCGCCGCTCATTGGAAATTGCCGCCAAATGCAGCTTTTGCCTGAGCGAGCTTAGCTATGAATATCCCGATGAGATCGCCGCCGGCGAGACACCTCAAGCGCGGCTGATCCGGTTAACGGGCGAAGGGCTGGCACGGCGCTGCCCCAATGGCGTGCCGGAGCGGTATCAACAATTGGCCGCCAAAGAACTGGCTTTGATCGAGGAGCTGGGCTTTGCCGCCTATTTCCTGACCGTGCATGACATTGTGCAATATGCGCGGGGCATTGGTATTCTGTGCCAGGGGCGCGGCTCGGCGGCCAATTCCATCTTGTGCTATGCGCTTGGCATCACCGATGTCGGGCCTGACCAGATCACCATGGTGTTTGAGCGGTTTGTATCAAAATACCGGGGCGACCCGCCTGATATCGACGTGGATTTCGAACATGAACGCCGCGAAGAGGTAATCCAGCATATCTATGAAAAATACGGGCGACACCGTGCGGGGCTCTGCGCCACGGTGATCCATTTTCGATCCCGTGCCGCAATCCGCGAGGTGGGCAAGGTGATGGGGTTAAGTCAGGATGTAACCGCCGGCCTGTCCAGCCAGATATGGGGCATGTCGAACGGCGGGGCCGATCCCGATCGCATTCGCGAGCTTGGCCTTGACCCAAACGACCGCAGGCTGGCGCAGACCATCCGCCTGATTGGCGAAGTTATCGGCTTTCCGCGTCACCTCAGCCAGCATGTTGGCGGCTTTGTCATCACCAAGGGGCGGCTGGACGAGTTGTGCCCAATTGAAAACGCCGCGATGAAGGAGCGAACCGTTATCGAATGGGACAAGGACGATATCGATACATTGGGCATCCTCAAAATCGATATCCTGAGCCTTGGAATGCTGACCTGCATCCGCAAATCCTTTGACCTGCTGCACCAGCACGATGGCACAAGCCTGAGCATCGCCACCGTACCGCAAGCAGACACGCCTACATATGACATGCTGTGCGTCGCCGATGCCGTGGGGGTGTTTCAGGTCGAAAGCCGCGCGCAGATGAACTTTTTGCCGCGTATGAAGCCGCGTGAATTTTATGATCTGGTGATCGAGGTGGCCATTGTCCGCCCCGGCCCCATCCAGGGCGGCATGGTTCATCCCTATATCAACCGACGGCAAGGCAAGGAGCCGGTTGAGTTCCCCTCGCAAGCGCTGCGCGAGGTGTTGGGCAAAACGATGGGCGTGCCGCTGTTCCAGGAACAAGCGATGCAGATTGCCGTGGTTGCCGCCGGTTTCACCGCCGAGGAGGCCGACCGTCTACGCCGGTCGCTGGCCACCTTCCGCCGGATGGGTACAATCAGCACTTTCCGGGATCGCTTCATCGACGGGATGCTGGATCGCGGGTACGAATTGCCCTTTGCCGAGCGGTGTTTTTCCCAGATCGAGGGCTTCGGTGAATACGGCTTTCCGGAAAGCCACGCCGCGGCCTTTGCCATGCTGGCCTATGTCTCGGCCTGGTTGAAATGTCACCATCCGGCAGTCTTTGCCTGTGCGCTGTTGAATTCCCAACCGATGGGCTTTTATGCGCCAGCCCAGATCGTGCGTGACGCCCGCGAACATCAGGTCGAGGTAAGGCCGATCTGTGTGAACAACAGCCATTGGGACAACATACTGGAGCGGCGACCAGATGGGTCTTTGGCCCTGCGGTTGGGGTTTCGCCAGATTAAAGGCTTCCGTGAAGAAGATGCAGGCTGGATCGTGGCGGCGCGCGGCAATGGATACCCTGACCCCGAGGCGCTGTGGCTGCGTGCAGGTATCGGGCCGACAGTGCTGGAAAGGCTGGCCGAGGCGGATGCGTTTCCCGATATGGATATGACCCGCCGTCAGGCGCTGTGGCAGGTCAAGGCGATCCGGGGCCAAGTACCCCTGCCACTGTTTAACAACCCCATAGATGGAGAGAGCATTGATGAACCGGAGGTCGACCTGCCCGCTATGCATCTGGGCGAAGAGGTGGTGGAAGATTACGTCTCTATGCGCCTCTCCCTGCGGGCGCATCCGATGGAGCTGCTGCGTCCGTTGATCCCCGGTTTGACGCCCCATGCCGAGCTGCCCACAGCCCCGTTGCAGCGGGTTTCAGTCTGCGGTCTGGTCATTACCCGCCAACGCCCCGGCACCGCCTCTGGTGTGATTTTCCTCACCCTTGAGGATGAGACGGGCGTTTCCAACATCGTGGTCTGGCCCAAACTCTACGAGCAGTTCCGCCGTATCGTCATGGGGGGACGGCTCTTGCGCGTCACCGGATTTTTGCAGCGTGAAGGGATCGTCGTGCATTTGATCGCGCAGCACATCGAAGATATGTCACACCGCCTTGCCGAGCTTGGCCACCCAATGGACGAGGCTATTGGCATCACCCACCCCCATGCCGACGACGCCCCGCGCCCGCCAAAACCAGCCACCGGTGCGCGCCACCCGCGCGAACAGGCCAAAAAGCTCTTTCCAAGTCGGGATTTTCATTAAAGCACGTCTCGGAATACCGGAGGCAAGGGTGCATCGCTTAACGCGTTGAAATCTTTGATTTCAGGCCGCGTTGAGTGATGCAGGTCTTTCCGAAAGCGCTACAGGACAAGCTGCAAAAGGGATGCGGGTGCCGTTCGCCAGTTTGAAGGAACCCGAATGCTCTCTCGCCCGGTAAATTCAGGGATATATCCGCCACGACGAATGGGCTCCAAGCTGGAGCGTTTTCACCTGCGAGGCGAGGGCTACAAAACTGGATCAGGAACGCCGTCTATTGACCGAAAACTTGAAAACGGCGGGTAGGTATGGAGATATGATCGACCTCCCGTTGAGGTTTCTCGCAAACCCTTGGAATCTATGGAAGTCTGGGCAGCATGCCCAAAGTCAACGGTGTTTCGGCTGGCCTTCTCCGAACGCATTACCTACGGCCGCAAAAACAACAATCGAACACCAAAAGCCACCTTGTCGTTCAAGGTGTTAGTGGGTTTCAGCGTCGGGAAAGTGAAATGGTGGGTGATAAGAGATTTGAACTCCTGACATCTTCGATGTGAACGAAGCGCTCTACCACTGAGCTAATCACCCGCCGTGGGGATGGGTTCTATCGCCGGTTTTCACCCGCCGCAAGAGGGCGCGCGCGCGAAATCACTCGCCGCCCGATAAGGCACCCGGCGTCGGCGTGCGCACCGGGTCCGGCGCAGGCGTGTTCAGCTTGATACGCGCGATAATCTGCTCCCCACCGGGCTTGGCCTCGCGCCGCTTGGCGGTGATTTTACCAAATCCCGGCAGCGAGACGTCATTGCCCTGCGCCAGAGCCTCGCCAAGCGCCTCCAGCACCTGGCCCGCGACCTGGCGCAGCTCGGCCCGCTTCAACTCGGATTTTCCCTCCAGCGCCTGCATCAGCTCCTGCATCTTGAAAACCGGGGCCGGCGGAGCCTTGGTCTTGGCTTCCGGCACCGGGTCGGCTGTGACGCCGGTCAGCTTGGTCTTGGCAGTGGTTTTCGTGGCCGCAGAGCGGGATTTTCCCGCCGCGGTTGATTTGCGCGTCGCCGTCTTTCTCGCCGTCGCCGTTTTGGTCGTCTTTGCCGATGTTGCCATGAGCCCCTGCCCGATGATTGTTTCCAAAGCACCGACAGCGTAACGTTCCAAAACCGATTTCACCAGCGCCAGGCCACAATTAATCCAAGCTCAGGTATGTTCGTCCCGGGCGTATTGCAGCATATTGTTGCGTTCGTTCCAACGTGGCCATCCGACCAGCTCTGACACCGTGGCAAAACGGTAGCCGCGGGCCAGCAGCCCATCCAGCGCGGCCGGCATGGCGCGGATCGTGGATCCGATGATGTCATGGGCCAGGATAACCGCCCCGGTATGGGCCCCGCCAACAATGCGGTTTGCAACCACCGCGCTGCCCGGTCGGCGCCAGTCCTGCGGATCGACCGACCACAGGATCGTTGGCAGATAGCGATTTTCGCTGATCAGGTTGCGCTGCCGCGCCGATAACAGGCCATAAGGTGGGCGCATCGTGACCGGAGGCCGGCCAACGGCCTGCTGAATGGCCATCGAGGTGTTGTCCAACTCGCGCATCAGCCCTTCATTGCCTAGCGAAGTCAGTCGCGGATGGCTCCAGCTGTGATTGCCGATCTCGTGGCCCTCGGCTGCGATACGTTCGACCAGCCGCGGATACATGTTCACCCGGCGCCCCACGACATAAAATGTCGCCCGGATGTCGCGCGCGGCCAGAATATCCAGCAATTGCGGCGTCAGGCTTTCATGGGGTCCGTCATCGAATGTCATGGCCACGACCGGTTGGCTGGTCGGCACGCGGGTGATGGTCGACGGACCGCCACGCGTGAGTTCAATCGGTATCGAATAGTCGAGCCGCGACTGCGCATTGGCCTGTCCGATAATGGACGGCATGGCAATACAAGCAGCAGCCCCGCCCAAAAGGGCTCGGCGCGTTATCATTCTCAAATTCCCCAGCAACGTTATTAATAGGCAGTTTTACGATGCAGCCCCACGAACCAAGCCCAGATTCGCCACCGAATCAAGCATGCGCGAATCATTGCGCATTGAAACCGTGTCAATTTGGCCGCGCCCCTGCCCGGGTCAAGATCGCCAAGGAAATCAGCGCTTTCTGCTGTCAACTGTGACGATCCGCCCGCGATCCTTGCTTTCACACGCAGTTTGCGAAAAGATTTGGGATGCAAAGAAGCTGGACCTTGCTGTCACTCGGTCCTCAGGGGGGAAATATGATGAAAACGCTTTTGGCGGCAACAACCGCTTTGTCCTTTATTGGTGCGACCGGCCTGCACGCACAGACCGCGCCGACCATGCCGGTCGAGATTGTCACTCAGGATGCCGCCGATACCGGCCTCAACGAGAACCACCTTTTAGTGCCGATCCTGTTTTTGATTTTCATCATGTTGACAGCATCTGGCGCGAGCGGTGGTGGTGGATATTTAACCCCGCAATAGGCGAAGAGCGCCCGAAAACCGGTATCGTTCGGGTCGATACGGCGGAAAGCGGGCCGTCGATCTATGAATTTGGCCATATCGGATATGACGCACGGTTTCAGGGCGTCATCGCGCAGGATGTTCTGACGCATACCCCCGAGGCGGTGATCATGGACCCAGGCGGATACATGACGGTCGATTATGGTCTATTGGGCAGGGAGATGACGCGCATTCAATAATTTTTTGGGCCCTCGCGCAGGCCAATTCAGAACAGGGAGATTTTAAGATGAAGCGTTTCATAGCAGCCGCATTGATGAGCCTGTTTCTTTCCCCGGGCCTGGCAATCGCAGATGATGAAGGTGGGGGAGGCGATGACGACAGCGGTATGATCGTTATGACCCCCGCGGTTGTCGCAACAAACACGTCCAGCAGCGCCGGCGGCATTCTGGTCCCGTTGATCCTGCTTGTTATTTTAGCCGCAGCTGCATCGAGCTGATCCTCGCAACTAAAAGGCCGCCGCGCCAGATGGTTGCGCGGCGGCCTTCATGTTCACATCTCGCCGATCAATGCGCCGTAGCCGAGGCCCCGTCATCGGATCCCGCCAGACGCCGCGCAGCGGCGGCCTCTTCGGCCTCCTCATCCCATTCGATCGGTTCGGGCGTGCGGATCAGCGCGTGGGTCAGAACCTCACGCACATTCGAGACCGGGATGATCTCCATCCCCGCCTTCACGTTGTCGGGGATCTCGGGTAGATCCTTTTCGTTGTCGGCCGGGATCAGCACGGTTTTGACGCCGCCGCGCAAGGCCGCCAGCAATTTCTCCTTCAACCCGCCGATCGGCAGCACATGGCCCCTGAGCGTCACCTCGCCCGTCATCGCAATATCCTTGCGCACCGGGATCTGGGTCAGCACCGAGACGATCGAAGTCACCATCGCCACACCGGCAGAAGGCCCATCCTTGGGCGTGGCCCCTTCGGGCACGTGCACATGGATGTCGATCTTGTCGAACTTGGGCGGCTTCACCCCGATCTGAGGCGAGATTGAGCGCACGAAGGAACTGGCGGCATCGATGCTTTCCTTCATCACGTCGCCCAGTTTGCCGGTGGTCTTCATCCGGCCCTTGCCCGGCAGGCGCAGCGCCTCGATTGACAGAAGGTCGCCGCCGACAGAGGTCCAGGCCAGGCCCGTCACAACGCCGATCTGGTCATCCTTTTCCGCCAGCCCGTATTTGAAGCGCTTGACCCCCAGCATATCCTCAAGGCTATCGGGCGTCACATCGACCTTGCTGACCTCTTTCTTGACGATCATGGTCACCGCCTTGCGGGCCAGCTTGGCGATCTCGCGTTCCAGATTCCGCACCCCGGCCTCGCGGGTATAGGTGCGGATCATCTCGGTCAGGGCCGCATCCGAAATCGAGAACTCGGCCGCTTTCAACCCGTGGTTCTTGATCTGCTTGGCAATCAAATGCTGGCGCGCGATCTCGCGCTTTTCATCCTCGGTATAGCCGGCCAGCGGGATGATCTCCATCCGGTCCAACAGCGGGCTTGGCATGTTGTATGTGTTGGCCGTGGTCAGGAACATCACGTTCGAAAGGTCATACTCGACCTCAAGATAGTGATCGACAAAGGTCGAGTTCTGTTCCGGGTCCAGCACCTCCAGCATGGCACTGGCGGGATCGCCGCGGAAATCCTGACCCATCTTGTCGATCTCATCCAGGAGGATCAGCGGATTGGTGGTCTTGGCCTTTTTCAGCGCCTGGATGATCTTGCCCGGCATCGACCCGATATAGGTCCGCCGATGGCCACGGATTTCGGACTCATCCCGCACGCCGCCAAGCGAGATGCGGATAAATTCGCGCCCGGTTGCCCGCGCCACCGATTTGCCCAGGCTGGTCTTGCCCACGCCCGGCGGGCCGACAAGGCACAGGATCGGGCCTTTCAGCTTCTGGCTGCGCTGCTGCACGGCCAGGTATTCGACGATGCGTTCCTTGACCTTCTCCAGCCCGTAATGATCGTCATCCAGCACCTTTTCGGCGCGGGTCAGATCCTTTTTGACGCGGGATTTCACGCCCCACGGGATCGACAGCATCCAATCGAGATAATTGCGCACCACGGTGGCCTCGGCCGACATCGGCGACATCGATTTCAGCTTCTTGATCTCGCCATCGGCCTTTTCGCGGGCTTCCTTGGAAAGCTTGGTGTCGGCGACGCGGGCTTCGAGTTCGGCAACCTCATTGGCCCCGTCCTCGCCATCGCCCAGCTCCTTCTGAATGGCCTTCATCTGCTCATTCAGATAGTATTCGCGCTGCGTCCGTTCCATCTGGCTCTTGACGCGCGTCTTGATCTTTTTCTCGACCTTCATCACGCTCAATTCGCCCTGCATCAGGCCATAGACCTTTTCCAGCCGCTCCGCGACATTCAGCGTTTCCAGCAGATCCTGTTTCTGGTCCACCTCGATGCCCAGATGGCCCGAAACCAGATCGGCAAGTTTAGCCGCTTCGGTCGATTCCGCGACCGATGTCAGCGCCTCCTCGGGGATGTTCTTCTTGATCTTGGAATAGCGCTCGAACTCATCGGCGACGGTGCCCAGTAGCGCCTGAATGGCCTCCGGGTCGCCATCCTGTTCGGACAGACCTTCCGCAGAAGCCTCAAAATAGTCGGCATTCTCGACAAAACCGGTGATCTGCACGCGCGACTGCCCCTCGACCAGCACCTTGACGGTGCCATCGGGCAATTTCAGCAGTTGCAGCACATTGGCCAGCACGCCGGTGCGATAGATGCCGTCAGCCTCGGGATCGTCGACGCTCGGGTCGATCTGGCTCGACAGCAGAATCTGCCTGTCATCCTGCATGACCTCTTCAAGCGCGCGCACCGATTTCTCGCGGCCCACGAAAAGCGGCACGATCATATGCGGAAACACCACGACATCGCGCAGCGGCAGGACAGGATAGGTGATGGTCTGGTCTGGCATTATGCCTTCCTTGTTCTTTGGCAAGAGGGCGCAGATCCCGCTTCGCGCAGCAACCTTTAGGCCCTCTCCGGTTCAGGAGACCTAAATCTGGGGGCGCTGCTTCGATGTTTCAACTGCTTTTTCGTTGATCCGCAGTCTGCACCCGGCGCGCATCAGGGGCAAGGCGCGATCTGGGTTCATGGTGAAGCTTGCCGGGGTATTTCATAAAGTTCCGGCTCGGTGACCGAGCGAATCCGTTCAAGACCGCCCCGCAGCTGTGGCCACCCCTGCGGCGGATCGGCATCCAAAGCGGCCCGCGCCCGTTCGGTGATGAAAATGCGCCCCGGCCCGGCCGTTTCCGCCAGATCGAGGCCGCTTGCGGGCAGGATCTCGGCCGGAGAAAACAACAGCAGATAGCCGGTGCAAATATAGGCGCAGTCATCCACGATCACATCGCCGGGCTGTGTCTCTTCGATCAGCCCGCGGTTGGCCTGATACCAGTAATCGGTGGCCCGGTCCGAAAACCCCACCATCGCCCCAGCCCCATTGGCCAGCCAAAGCGTTGATATCGCAAGGATTGCGGTCGCCCTCGCCGCCCGCGTCATCGGATCGAGCCGCAAAAAGACGGCCAGCGCCAGAAATGGCAGCACGGCGATCCAGAACTCCTTGTTGGTCGGCTCCCAGACCGTCACCGCCAGCGCGTAAACCGCGCCATGCAGTGCAACCAGCCCAATCATCGGATGGCGTGAGCCCGCGAACGCGGCCCGTCCGGCCAGACCAACCAACGCCACGGCGCTGGTCGCCGTCAACGCCAGCAAGGGCCAGACGCCAAGCACCAGCCCGGTATCGGCAAAAAATGCCTCCTCGACCAGCAGGCGGCCGGGGAAAAACCGCTCCACCTGTGCACCGAGCGTGGGATCGGCAAAGAGGAACAGCGTGCTCCAGATCGCCGTCGCCAATCCGACCAGCGCCTTGACCGGTGCCAGGATTGAAAGCGGTGTCCATAACCCGTCCGAGGCATAGCCACGGGCCCAAGCCAGGGTTTCGCCAAAGGTCGCGTGATCAAGCGCGAACCGCCCGACCGCGAAGTAAGCTCCCGCTGTTATTGCAATGAAAATAATGCTGTAGCGGGATACATTCATCCGGTTTTGCGGCCAGAATGCCAACCAGATGACGGCTGCGGGCCATAGAAACACATGCGATTGGTGCAACAGCGTCGCCGCCGCCGCAAGGCATGCCGCCAGCCCCACCCGGCGATGAAACAGCGACAGCACAGAACCCAGGACCAGCGGCAGGGGCAGCGCATAGGTGTCAGGGTAAAGGCCATAGAGCCAGAAGGCAAAGCTGCCCGCGACGGTCCACATCGCCGCCAGCGAGGCACTCACCCCCGCCCCGGCCGCCCGTGCCAGAGCCCAGATCAGCGCAATTGCCATCAATGCCGCCGCCATGCTGATCAGCTGCATCCCGAAAACCGCGTCACCGCCGGTCAGTTGAGTGATCCAGTAATTGATCGGCTCATAGATCAGATGGTTGGGGTGCCATTGCGGCAGGCCGACGCTGACATGCTCGGCGTAATAGACCGCATCCTCGCCTTCGGTGAAGTTTTGCGGGAGTGTCAGGGCGTAAATCAGCGCCATCGCAAACAGGCTCAGCAGCGGCCATTTCATCGCGGCAGGCGGTGCGGTCTGATCAACGGGCAAGGGGCGGCCTTTTCATGCGGGATCGGCATGACCGGGCTAGCACGGGCACTCATATGCGCCAAAGAAAAACTGGCTTAGAAACAGAGTGTTCCGCCGCGCCTTGTCAGATCGGATCAATGTCGCCCATGGCCCGCGTTGCATGAAACCCGGCCTCGAACCCCGCGAAATCATCCGCCGCGATTGCCGCCCGCATCTGGCCCATAAGCCCCTGATAATAATGCAGGTTGTGCCAGGTCAGCAGCATCGAGGATATGATCTCCTGCGACCGGAACACATGATGCAGATAGGCGCGCGAATAGCTGGAACAGGCCGGACAGCTGCACGCCTCGTCCAACGGGCGCGGATCGTCGGCATGGCGGGCATTCTTGATGTTTATCACCCCGCGCCGGGTAAAGACCTGGCCCGTGCGCCCCGAGCGGGACGGCAGCACGCAATCCATCATGTCGATGCCGCGTTTCACGGCCCCGACAATATCATCGGGCTTGCCCACGCCCATCAGGTAACGCGGCTTGTCGGCGGGCAGCATGTCGGGCGCATAGTCGAGACAATCGAACATCGCCGCCTGCCCCTCGCCCACCGCCAGACCGCCGACCGCGTAGCCTTCAAAGCCGATCTCGCGCAGCGCCTCGGCGCTTTCGCCGCGCAGGTCGCGTTCCAGACCGCCCTGCTGAATACCAAAGAGCGCATGGCCCGGCCGGTCGCCAAACGCCACGCGCGACCGCGCCGCCCATCGCATCGACAGTTGCATGCTTTCGGCGATCCGGGTCCGGTCGGCGGGCAGCGCCGGGCATTCATCAAAACACATCACGATATCACTGCCCAAAAGCCGCTGGATCTCCATCGAGCGTTCCGGGCTCAGCACATGGCGCGAGCCGTCGATATGGCTGCGAAAGGTCACGCCCTCTTCGGTCAGCTTGCGCAGATCGGCCAGGCTCATCACCTGAAACCCGCCGCTATCGGTCAGAATCGGGCCATCCCAGTTCATGAACCGGTGCAGCCCGCCCAACCGCGCGATGCGTTCGGCCGTCGGACGCAGCATCAGGTGATAGGTATTGCCAAGCAGGATATCGGCCCCCGTGGCCGCCACGCTTTCGGGCAGCATCGCCTTGACCGTCGCGGCGGTGCCCACCGGCATGAAAGCAGGCGTGCGGATCTCACCGCGCGAGGTGGAAATCACGCCGCTGCGGGCGCGGCCAGAGGTTGCGTTCAGGGAAAACGAAAACGGGGTGGTCATGAGAAATGTCTGGTCCTGTCAGGGTCGCGCCCGTTCATAGGCGAATTTGCCGAAATGGAAAGAGCGCGCGCCCATGACGCCCGATCTGTCCGGCGCGGTGGCCAAGCCGCATCTGCCGCATATCCTTGGGCTGGACGCCCGCCCCGACAATCCCTATATCTTTGGTCAACTATAGCCTGGATACGCCCATGACCCAACCGCAAGAGCAGCTTGAAGGCACACCGCTGATCAAGCCCTCCACGACCGATCATCCCCTCTACGACACCATCATCGACGCCTGCCGCAGCGTCTATGACCCTGAGATTCCAGTCAATATCTACGATCTGGGTCTTATCTACACGGTCGAGATCAGCCCTGAGAACGAGGTCGAGATCATGATGTCCCTGACCGCGCCGGGATGTCCGGTGGCCGGCGAGATGCCCGGCTGGGTGGCCGACGCGGTGGGCCCTCTGGAGGGGGTAAAGACGGTGAATGTGGAACTGACATGGGAGCCGCCCTGGGGGATGGAGATGATGTCGGACGAGGCGCGGCTGGAATTGGG
>Ga0316204_10005153_pt1 | contig 22105 bp, 16 predicted proteins | sample 6monrhotite_MG_2_FD_205661 | JGI IMG/M metagenome (GOLD analysis project Ga0316204, IMG submission 205661) | Microbial mat bacterial communities from mineral coupon in-situ incubated in ocean water Damariscotta River, Maine, United States -... | ecosystem: Environmental > Aquatic > Marine >... | reverse complement strand
TTTCTGTAGCCGGAAAAATACCCCCAGAGAAACCAGATAAACAAAAAGAGGTTTTAGTACCGCTCTATCCCTAATCACTGGCGTTACTATCAAACAGAGGACTTAGCAGTGTGAATAAAGCAGCTATCCCCTAAGTTCGATTATAGTGCAGAATCAAATATCCACTTAAAGTAAGGTAACCAACATGTAGTTAGCTTTTTATCACATCGAACAAATGGGGTCATACTATGGAAACTATCTACATCATCGAAGATGAACCGCTCGTCGCAGAAAACCTGCGAATTCATCTTCACGACAAGGGTTATGAGGTTGTCGGTACTGCAGCTACAGCAGAAGCAGCCCTCACCGCCATCGAAGCCAGTCAGCCCTCGCTCATATTTATCGATATCATCCTGGCTGGTGAGATGGATGGCATCGAGGCTGGCAAAATCATCCACGACCGCTTTGATATCCCCATCATATTTCTGACTGGACACAGAAATAATAATTTTTTTGAACGTGCGAAACTGATTCCACCCTGTGCCTATCTGCTCAAACCCTTCAATGAAAGTGAGCTTGAGTTGACCATCGAAATGGCCATTTTCCGGTATCAGATGAAAAAACGCATGCAGCTTGCCATGAAAGTTGCTGAAGAGGCTAGCATGGCCAAGTCAGAGTTCATTTCACACTTAAACCATGAGCTACGCTCCCCACTCCAAGCTATCCACGGTTTTGGCGAGTTGCTCCAGCTTAGTAACCAGACCCTATTCAGCCCAGAGCAGCATGAGTATATAACGCAGATCATCAAGGCCAGTCAGTATATGGAAACACTGGTCGACGAGGTGCTCGACTTAAGCCGTATCGAGAGTCGAACTAATACTGCCAATATGGAGACCATCAACCTCGACGAACTCATCCGCGAATGTCTCAACCTCATAAAACCCCAGGTAGATAACAGCACAGTTCAAGTGATCAACCACATGGTTGGCGACCAAGGCCACTTCGTCCTGGCTGACAATACCCGTTTAAAGGAAGTAGTCATCAACCTGCTCACCAACGCGATTAAATACAACCGCCCACGTGGACGCGTCATTATCGATTGCACCTCACAACCTGGGGAACCACTGCGCCTAACAGTGGCTGATACCGGGATTGGTGTTAGTGAGGTCGATAGAACGAAGCTCTTCCAACCATTTGTGCGCCTCGTTTCCGCAGACAGCAATATCAAAGGCACCGGCCTTGGGTTAGTTATTACTAAGCGTTTAATGGAGCTTATGGGCGGCGACATCGGTTACGAGAGTAACCCAGACGGGGGAAGCATCTTCTGGATTGAGCTTCAGCCCGCAGGACGCAACAACTAAAAGGCATAATCTCGCAAGTTAACCAATATGCGGCAAAGAATGAAAGAGCCACAGCTTTCTGGATTCCACTCTATTTCACCCAAGGCTACAATAGGCTCTACCGCAATTAATACAATATTTAAGGAAATAAAATGAAGTTGAATTATGCAGTGACAACTCTTCTCTTTTCTATACTCTGCTCGCCGTTTGTACAGGCCGCAGGTAAACATGGCAACTGGTCTCTCAATGACGCCGAAAAGGCTGCCACTGGCATTTCGGGAACGTCCATCTCAAGTCAGTCAACCGAGGCGCTTCAGGGTGCGGATAAGACCGGTAAAGTCGAGCTGGGCTATTCATGCAACGGCGATTTTTATCTTCAGGTAAAGGATATAGGGTTTGCCATTGATAAGGTTGATTGCGGCCCCTATGGCTGCAAAAAGAGACAGCATGGCCAAATTCAGTTTGATGACAAACAAATCGCCGAAGCTGAATTTGAGATCATGAGCAACAGTGATGGCATGTTTCTATTGAGTGATAAAACTATGCTGGTTAATGCGATGAAGGCAGGTAGCAATGTTAAGCTGGAGCTTGAACTGGCCAATACTGATGGCAAGGAGCAAATGGCAACGTTTAGCCTGAAAGGATTCACCGCTGCCTATAACTGGTGTACTAAATAGTTATAGTTAGGGAACCTGGTTGTGGCCCTTGCGCTTGGCAAGCTATAGGGCCTTACTACTACCGCCGGCCGAAATTGTTTTCCTAAATTATTGCCATGAATATTGTTAACAAGCCTTTCCAAATTTCATTAATATGCATGTTTGCATTAATCACACTAATCGCCTGCAGTAACCGTGATAATCACGACCATCCCAAGCTAATATCAGGTAAAGCCTTATTTAACCATCACTGTGCTGACTGCCATGGCGAGGACGGCACCGGCAAATTGGCAGACCGAACCCCGGCCAATATTCTCACCCAAAAAGGCCACCAGGACATTGTCAAATATGTGACAACAGAGAGCAATTCAAATCGTGAAATGCCTGTCTTTAGCACCATGCCGTATTCTGAGGCGTCGAAAATTGCCAGCCACCTTTTATCATTGCGCAAGTTTTATGACACCACCCCCAACAATCAGAAAAAGCCCCGGCCGCTGCTGATTGAGCCCTAAACCTGCAATACAGGCTTTATTTTAAAACAAAGCTGCGTTTAGAATCAGATGGCCAGACTAGTGCTGCATGTTGTTGGCACCAGAGAGTGCTGCTATGAATTGTTGCATACGCTGATAGTGACTGCCCTTCCAGTAAATTTTTTGGCACTGAGTACATTGCCAAAACTCATTATAAAAAGCGCTGGTGCGCGGCAACAACTGTGATGCAATTGCTTGTTTGTCCACGGCCCTGATCTCACCATTGCAGTGTGTGCAACGGCTAAAGGGCTTTTGTGCCTTGAATAAATCAAACCGACTGAGTATTTCCAGCAACTGTTGCAGTGGTTGTATGTTGCGCACAAAATAACCATGCGTAATTTGTTTGCGCATTAATAATTTTATGTCACGGGTTAATAGAATTCGCTCTTCAGCCACAGAGATGTTGGCTAGGCTTGGGTCGTCATAGTCATTGCGATAAAGCGTATCTAAACCAAGCATACGCAAATAGGCTGCAAGGCGCCCGAGGTGGGTGTCGAGCACAAAACCTGTTCGGCGTAATGGCTTGCAGTGCACATGGCTGACATCCAGTGATTCAAACACGGGATAGACACTGATGCAGTCGTCGCCTTTTACTAAGTAGCTAAAACCGACCGACTCGCCGTTGATCAGGATCAGATCAATCTCGGTATGTGGCACGCCGAGATTTTCTATCATGTCCTTGATTGAACCAGCCTGTTTAAAACAATCTTGAAAGGTGACCTGGCGTTGCAGCGCAGGCAGAAAGTCGTTTAGCTCTGCATAAAAACGGATCTGAACACAGCCAGGCATTATTCTTTTCTGTTAGTCATAGCGAAACTTCAGACCGATAGCGATGACGTTGGAACCGCCTTTGACATCATTAAATAAACCATCAACACCGGAGCGATGATGGACACGGACGACCATAGCCCAGTCTTTTGCCTGAGGCGGCGCGGCTGTCATTTCAAACATAATGTAATTTAGCAGCCGAGCTGCACCGGTGTTGGTGTGACTTGCAGCTTCCAGTGGTGGGACGTCACTGGCGTATGATAGACCATCGCCGATCGCAAAACTGGTTTTTAAGATGTTGTCCCATGGGGTTTTTTGCCAGCGATAGATGGCAAGAAGATTGAGTTCCAAATGGCTTTGACCACGATAATGTTTGCCAAGCTGGGCTTCCAGTTCCCATTGATGTTTTGTGCTTTGGAACTGGTAGGCCTTGCTCCAAGCCATAACAGCCAGATAGGAATCCAATTGATCAACCGGTTTACTGAGAAGTACATCACCAAGCCTGTCATCAGTGTATACGCCACTGTAAAGGGTTAAATAACGATCATTGGCCAAGCAGGCACCAGACAACAAAAACAACAACAAAAATTTTAATAGGGTGTCATTCACACATTCATAATAGCGCTACGCTGATAGCATGACTATGAATCACCAAGAATATTTAGATCTGTGTTTACGTATCTTGAATATCAGCCACTGTTGGTTTATATAATCATACCCCCCCTCTTTTACTTAAGGTGTGGCTTTGAAGCTAACTGTTCTATTCATACTGTTAATTAGCATTGCTTCTAGCCAGGCGGCCCCACCTGCAGTGCTTGAAAGGGTTGATCAATCTGTAATAATTAATGCTGAATCATATTCCGTGCGTGTGCCTAAAGGTTACACACTGGAATTGTTAACTGATCAGTTAGAAGGTCCGCGCCTGTTAACCTTTGCCACGAATGGCGATCTGTTTATTGGTTCTAAATCTGGCAATGTCTATCGTTTGCCACCGCCCTACACTCAGCCCCAGGTTTTGCTGCAGGTTCGTGGTTATCCGCATAGTGTTGCGTTTCGCCCCGGTGAAATCCTGATTGCCAAAACTGATGGCCTATATCTTGCCCCGTATCAACCGGGACAGACGACCATTGCGCCAAATACGGTTAAATTATTGGCAGCCTTGCCCGGCGGCGGCGGTCACTCCAGCCGTACAGTGGGCGTGGGGCCAGATGGTCGAGTCTATGTCAGCCTGGGTATTAGCGGTAATTGCAGCGCTGAGTATCTAGATGAATCCTATCCATTTGATAAACGCCGTGGTGGAGTCCTGGTATTAGATGAGTCAAAAAAGAAGGCGCACTGGCAGACCTTTGCCAGTGGTTTGCGCAATCCGGTGGGCTTTGCCTGGCACCCTCAAACTAAAGAGCTGTATGCCAGTAATAATGGTCCAGATCATCATGGTTTTAACCTGCCGCCGGAATATTTTAGTCGTTTATTGCCCGGCTCGTTTCACGGCATGCCGTGGTTTTGGTTTAACGGCAAGCAGCTCAAACCTGACGATTGCATTGATAGCCCACCACCGCGACCAATCACCGATGTACAAAAACCTGTAGTGACCTTTGCTTCGCGCAATGCGCCCATGGGGGTAGTGTTTGTGCCGACTGGGGCAATGGATGAATCACTGCAGCATGATGCCATTGTCGCCCTGCGTGGTTCCTGGGGCACCAAGCCGCTGGGTGGCTTTGTCGGTTTTCCCTCTACTCGACGGCATCCCCAGTTAGTGGTGGTGCGTTTTGATAATGATAAGGCGCTTAGGGTTGAAGAGTTGGTGACAGGCTTTCAGTTAGCCAATGGTGATCGTTGGGCACGACCAGTGGGCGTGGCGATTGGCACCGATGGTGCGCTCTATTTCAGTAGTGATAGCGAGACCCATGGTCTGTTCCGTTTGCGCAAACAGACTGAAAAATAAAACAAGACCAAGGACAAATGGCGTGTCTCTGACGGTACTGGCAAGTTCAACACCCGCGCCCGTTACCACAACCGTGATGAGGCGATGGAGGTTGTGGCACGTCACTGCAAGGCAATCAGCCTGCAAGTGCCTATTTTTTGATCAGTGATGAACTACGCCAGCAAGTTAATGATAGAGGTTTACCATTATTTGGAGAGGCGCATATCAATTAAACATCAGACAATAAATAGTTACGCGCCACAGCTACTTCTTCGCCACATCCTGGGCCAAATCATCCCCTTTCAACAACAGCTCAAGTTCGTCCGCTGTAACTGGGGGGCTGTAAAGATAACCCTGCCCCTCATCACAACCCAACCGTTTTAGGAAGGCTGCCTGCTTGGTAGACTCGATGCCTTCGGCAACCACCTTGAGTTGAAGACTTTTGGCTAACGCCCTAACAGCACGGGCAATCGCCTTATCATTTGCATCTGCGGGGATATCCCGAACAAAGGACTGGTCGATTTTTAACTTATCAATGGGCAGTTGCTTCAGATAACTCAAGGATGAGTATCCCGTGCCAAAATCATCTATAGCCAGCTGCACTCCCATTTCTTTCAATTGATTAAGCACAGCAATCGCCTTCTCGGTATTCCGCATGATGACATTTTCTGTCACTTCCAGTTCAAGATGCCGCCCCTCCAGCCCTGCGTTCTGCAGTGCTTGCGTAACGATATCAACAAACTTGCCGCGTTGAATCTGCAAACCGGAAACGTTGACAGCAATCCGCTCTAAATCGTAGCCCTTATCGAGCCAAATCCTGGCCTGCTGACACGCCTGTTGTATGACCCAGGCACCGATGGGAAGAATCAGCCCGGTATCCTCAGCAAGCGCAATAAACCTGTCAGGCAATACCAGGCCATGCTGAGGATGATTCCAACGTAATAATGCCTCGACAGCAGTGATCTTGCCGGACTGGAGTGAAACAACCGGCTGGTAATAAAGCATTAATTGTTCTGCTTTTAGCGCCCCTCTCAGGGCCGTTTCCATAACCAATCTTTCGGAAATCGTTGAGGTTAGTTCTGAGGTGTAAAACTTAAAGCAGTTACGCCCCTCTTCCTTGGCACGATACAGTGCCGCATCGCCATTCTTGACCAGTGTCGGCACATCTTCACCATCAATCGGGTATTGGCTAATGCCGATGCTCAGGGTCACAAGCAACTCGTATCCTTCAGCCACAATCGACGCATGAAAGGCATCGAGAATCTTCTGTGCCAGAATCGCTCCATCTTCAGGTTTCTCTGTGCGCTCCAGGATAACTACGAACTCATCACCCCCCAGCCGGGCAACGGTATCTTCTTGCCGAACCAAACCACCTAGACGTTTCGCTATTTCCACCAGCAAGGCATCCCCAACCGGATGACCAAGGCTGTCATTGATGTTTTTAAACCTGTCCAGATCCAGAAACAACAGTGCTACCTCATGCTTATCACGTTTGGCATGTTTAAGCGCTTGCTCAAGCCGGTCTTCAAATAGCAAGCGGTTGGGCAAAGACGTCAGCGGGTCATGATAGGCCAGATAATCCAGTTTCTCCTGCGACTGTTTGAGTGTGCTGATATCAGAAAATACCGAGACATAATGGCTGACATCGCCAGCTTCATTTTGAATTGCACGAATCGATTGCCAGACAGGAAAAACTTCACCGCTCTTGCGTCGGTTCCAGATCTCACCACGCCACATCCCCGCATCAAGCATCTCTGACCACATCTGTTGATAAAACATTTCATCATGACGGTTGGATTTAATTAAGCGAGGGTTGTGTCCAACCACCTCCCGCGCTTGATAGCCGGTGATGTATTCGAACGCCTTATTGACCGCAACAATATTGGCATTGGTATCTGTAATCAGCACCGCTTCGCTGGTATTTTCGAATACGGCTGCGGCCATACCCAGCTCATCGGCCATGGCATTAAATGAACCCGCCAGCGTACCCACCTCGTCTTTGGAACGGATCTTGACCCGAGCATTCAAATCACCGTGTCCCAGGGCGACTGCCGCATTTTTTAGCTCAATGATTGGCCGGCTGACTGAACGCGCCAAAAACAGACCAAACAGGAGAACAATGACAACAACGATGCTACTGCCAATAATAATGTTTTGCTTGTTTTGGCTTAATGCCTGTTGCAGGTACTCAGTTTCTAGTTTCAGTTCCTGATATTCATGCGCCTTGGCTGATTCAATGCTGAGCAAAAAGCCTTCTTCGATCTCTTCCAGCTCTTCACGCAGCTCGTTCAGCCGCTCAAGCTCGAAGCCGGTGGTTTCTATCTCAAGCATCTGCAGACTGGTGGCCTTTAGCTGCCCCCCCCAAGACGCAATGGTGTCGACGAAGATCAACTCATGCGGAACCAACGACTCGGCAACCGCTCTATAGCGGGATATGGCCTCATCATAAGGCCATATCCCATCGTTCTGCAGTTCAGCCAACTCCTTGCCCCACGCCTCAGGGTCAAAATTTTTGAAATCGCGAGCGTGCATCCAGATCAATTCACTGGTGATAGCGACAATACGCAGCCCACTGGCCTCTATCTCTTGCAGAGCCTGAATATTGGGCATCACCGTACCAACTACCGTTTCCTGCTGCCGCTCACTACGTTCTGTCGCCTGGTAGTTGACGATGCCGACGATAATGACAAGCACGGCGGATAACGCATATCCAAGCGTGATTTTAGGGCCCAGCTTCATACAATCCCCTGCTTCAGCAAATCGGTTTTAGGCAGAACCACCTAAATTAATGTTTAATTAACATATAACAAAACGATTATTTATACGAGTAATAAAGTATTTGGAATGGCTGATTAGGCCAGATTAGCGGCCTTCAAACCAAGGCAAAGAAATAATGACGCTGATGCCAGAACTGGGCAACAGCGGTAGCAAACTGAAAAAAATTATTGTTAAGAGGTAAGCCCTGGCCTAGCTTTACTTACAGACCTGATTGCGGCCTTTACTCTTGGCGCGATAGAGAGCTTTGTCAGCGGCCTTCATCACGGCATCAGGTGAAGTGGATTTATCATCGCGCTCAGCAACACCAATGCTAACGGTAACAGATACCTGCTTTTCTGCTGTCTTACGGGGTTTAGCGCCTTTTTTTGGTGCCTTTTTGGGCCGGTCCTGGCCGCGAATGACAAACGGACTCTCTTCAATATGCTGGCGCACTACCTCCAGGTGGGCCATGACATCAGTGACACTCTTGCCGGGGAAGATAACGGAAAACTCTTCACCGCCATAACGAGCAGGTTTACCTCCGCCTGACACCTGGCCGATCTTACCAGCGACCATGCGCAAGACCTGATCACCAACATCGTGGCCGTGTGTGTCGTTGAATTTTTTGAAATGATCGATATCGAGCATGGCAATACTGTATTTATTACCCAGGCTCATCAGGGTGGCCATCATCGCCCGTCGTCCCGGTAGGCCAGTCAGTTCATCCATATAGGCCATACCGTAGGATTCCTGTACCAGGGTGATCACCAGTAACACAGCTGCCAGGCCAAACAGCAGGGCACTGCCGGTGGAATTAACATGCTGGGTAATGGCCAACATGGCCACCGTCAGGGTCGCCAATACACTGCTCTCCACCAGGCACGGCCTTCTCAGCAAGCGCACCACCTGCCAGGCAACCACCAGTAGGCAGACGAACCAGGCGGTCTGCGATATGCCATGCTGTAAGCCAACCAACCAGGCAAACCCTAGCCAGGTGCTTTCAAGCCAATTCAGCCAGTTGAGATTTGCATCTTTAATCAACCACCACACCAGCACGACCTGCATGGCGAGAAAGGCAAAACGGACGCTGCCGTGGCTGGTAAAAATACCGCGCTCTCTGAAGAAGCTCAGCAACAATAGATTAAGAGGTAACAACAGGCTGACCGCCAAGATTAACCAACGCCCGGTAAGTTGGTTGACCTCGGGCCGCAAACCTAAAACCAGATAAAGCCCGAGGATTAACAACAGTGAAAAAAACACCCGACTGCGATTAAAGCGCAAGGCCAACAAGGCACCAACCCCAAGGGCAAAATATGGGAATAGTTCGATAAGCGGTTGGTAAGCAACAGGCATTCGCTGCAAGCTGGGTAAGCTGTAAATAGCCAATATCGGTAGAAGAAATGGGTAAAACAGAAAGCTCATGCGTTTCAGCATGTTATATACCTGTATTTATTGCTGCCATTGCCTTGTTATCGACTGCTGGCGGCGGATCTTCAAGCAAATTTCGCTGTTTCAAACAGACAACTTCATTAGCCGCCACGAGCCTTTCCCAGGTAACTTTTAGCGAGACAAAATAGAAAACCCGTATTGAGTTTCCTATAGTTAATTTAGACGGTTGTGCCTCGCGTAATGGATTACGCAAACATCACATGTACTTCAAAGGAGATCATGCGGTGAAAAGAAATAACATACATGGCTTGATAGGGCTTGCTCTGATTTTAAGCGTAACGGGTGCCTATGCTGAGCAAACTGTGATCGTAAATGGCCAGCGACTCAGCTTTCAACAAATCCAACATTTAGAACAAATTCATTGCGGGCCAATTGAAAATGGAGCCTATTGGTTGGACCTCAATAGTGGACTTTGGGGCTATGCTGGAAACCCCATACCACAAGGTTACATAAGCGATAATTGTTACCAGCAAGATAGACACCGCCCCGGCTTGTCTGAACGTGGCCTGCTTTACAGTCCAGGGGAATTACTTAGATAGCTAGGTATGACAAGAATCGCCTAGCTCAAACATTGAGGATATTAAGCAAAACAATCGCAGCAACTAGTGAAATTACCGAGGTCATTAAGGACATAAAACCTGTCAGCTAAACACCATGTTTAATTTTCGAAAATTTACTGATTATTTCTCAGACTCATCAACAAAAGATGTTGCCGCCAACAGTTGCAACACCCAATACCCAATCCTCCTTGCACATGGGATTGGCTATCGAGACGATATGCCTATCTCATCCTGGGGACGGATTCCTGAATATTTACTCCATGGTGGGGCCAAGGTGTTTCTCGGCGAGGCTGAGGCATGGTCGTCATTCGAGAACAATGCCAGGCAGCTTAAAACTCGGATTGAGTCCATTCTGAGCCAAACCCATGCCAAAAAGGTCAACATCATCGCCCATTCCAAGGGCGGCCTTGATGCCCGCTACGCTATTTCAAAACTCGCTATGGCAGACAAGGTTGCCAGCCTGACAACAGTCTGCACCCCTCATCATGGCACCTGTATTGCGGATATTGTCTGCCGCTACATACCTGAAGATGATGCTGCCATCTACGCGCTGGTGAATTTCTTTGCCCGTTTTCTAGGTGATGAAACACCGGATAGCAGTTTGGCAATTAAACAGCTTAGTCGTAGATACATGAAAACTTTCAATGCAGAGATGACTGATGCCGCTGGGGTGTTATATCAAAGTTATGGTGCGCAGATGCTAAGCGTGCTTGATGACCCGCTGTATGCCATCAGCTATCGTTTGCTGAAGAAACACGAAGGCCATAATGATGGCATGGTGTCTGAGCAATCATGCCAATGGGGTAATTTTCGGGGTATCACTCAAGAGATTTCTCACCTGCAAATGACTGATGCAATTACAGATAGGGTTAGCAACATCAGCATCCCAATGCTCTATGTCAACTGGGTAAAAGAGTTGGCGCTTAAGGGATATTAGCCCGCCAGACTGCAAATGTTATAAATCCAGTCTGCATTTCATTATTTATTAATGAAATAGTAACATTCAGCCGATTATTTATTTAGATAGTGCATAGTGGAATGGAGCGCTATAGACCACTTACACTCATTCATTGTTAATAAATAAGGCCTGCTGTTCATGGCGCAACACAACACAAAAAAACCTCTAATAATTGGTTATTTCGCGCTGACGATTGCTATGTTTGGCTCAATACAATCGGCCTATAGCGACTATCAAGAATTTTTACGCCCGCAGACTATCCCGGCACCGCAGGATAACCTATTGACGCCAGAGCGCATCGCCCTTGGCAAGGCCCTCTTTTTTGACCCTCGCCTATCGGGTACAAACACAATGAGTTGCTCAAGCTGCCACCAGCCGAGCAAAGGCTGGGCATCCAATGCGCTAATCGAAGAGATGGGGACACAAAGTGTGATGCACACCAGGTCAGTACCAACACTGACTAATGTGGCTTACCAGCGTCACTATGGCTGGGATGGTCGATTCAGCACACTTGAACAACAGGCTCTCAACCCAATTATTTCAGCTGATGAGATGAATCAGGATACAGAGAAACTAGTCAAGGAACTGTACCTGATTGATGGCTACCGAAACATGTTCATAAAGGCTTATCCAAAAGAAGGCATTAGCAGTAAAACAATACTTAAGGCCATCGCCAGCTTTGAGCGCAGCATCGTATCAACTGAGTCTCCATTCGACCGCTGGATCAAAGGCGATGAAGACGCCATAAGCAAGGCTGCTAAACAAGGTTTTAAACTATTTAAAGGCAAAGCAAATTGCATCGCTTGCCACCATGGCTTTAATTTTACCGATAATGGCTTTCATAACACTGGCATGAGTGGCAGTGGAGATGATGGACGTTATGCCCTAGTGCCAGCAAAGATACTAAAGGGTGCCTTCAAAACACCTACCTTACGCAATGTAACCTTAACCGCACCGTATATGCACAACGGCAAATATCAGACTCTGGAACAGGTGATTGAACATTACAATCGCGGTGGTGATTTAAAAACAGCCATTGATCCCAATATAAAACCACTGTTTTTAACTGACCAGGAGAAAAAGGATCTTATCGCCTTCTTGAAGACACTTACCGATACAGCAACTCAGATTACAGCACCAGAGCTAATACAATAATTATTATTTTGGTCGGCCCTTGACGATACGTTCAATCAACTTCGACAGCTCAGCCAATGATATTTCTAGTTCATCATTGCTTTGCTTTTCAAGCTCAATCTCCATTCTGGCAGCAAGCTCTGAAACCACAGGATAACCAAAGGAACCCAACGTGCCTTTGAGCTTGTGCAGGTGTTCCTTAAGGTCAGTCCAATCTTTATCCTTATAAGACTGACTAATTATTTCAAGCCTGTCAGGAAGATCATCTACAAGGCTATTAATAAACTCTTCAACATCAGGGTCGTCATCAAGCATTTCTGAAACCAGTGGTATTACATCTGCGGTTCCAACATCAGCAGACGATAGATAAGCACTAAGTACCTGAAAAAACTGCTCCCAATCAATCGGCTTAGACAAAAACTCATCACAACCAGCCTCACGACACTTAACCACATCCTCATCAAATGCATTTGCAGTCAAGGCAACAATTGGTTTTTTGTAACCAAATTTTCGCAAGTTGGTTGTCGCCTCTATGCCATCCATTTCTGGCATTTGCATAGCCATTAGAATCAAATCAAATTCGTTTTCCATGGCTTTTTGAACCGCTATTTTTCCATTTCCAGCAATAATTGTGGATGCACCAGTCTTATGTATGTGATAAGAAATCAACTTTTGATTGTCCGGGCTATCTTCAGCAATCAGCACAGAGCCCTTTAATTGTGGTGTTACTGCAGTATTCAAACTCGATGATTTCAGATATCCGAGTTTGGGTGGACATTCAGAAAAAACCACGTCTTCAAGCGGCCCTGTATCTATTACAATATCAAACTGAGTACCCTGATTAGTTGAACTGACCAGGTTAATATCACCACCAAGACGCCTGGCCAGCTCTCTGGATATATGCAGCCCCAAACCAGTACCGCCAAATTTTCGGGTTGTTGATGAATTGGCCTGTGAAAAAGGTTTAAACAGTTTTTTCGCTTCCCCTTTCGAGATACCGATGCCACTATCAATCACGGAAAATCTGATTTCATGCTGATCAGGCAGACAGCTGACCGCCAGCTCAATCTGCCCTTGTTTGGTAAATTTAACCGCATTACTACAAACGTTTAAGAGTATTTGTTTTAGTCTGACAGGATCGGTAAATATCTTATTTGGAACAGGGGTGAGATATTTTAACTGAAACTGAAGCCCTCTTTCAGCCACCAGCATCCTTACTACAGACTCTACATCACCCAACATTTCTGGCAATTCAACAGATAGGATCTCAGTTTCAAGCTTGCCTGACTCAATTTTTGAAGCATCCAACATCCCATTAATAAGCGATAACAAATGTTTTCCATTTCTAACAATTGAGCGACCGGCTGAGAGACGTTCACCTATCGATAGATGGTTTTCAAGTGTGGCCTCACCAAAACCTATAATCGCCGTCAACGGCGTTCTTATTTCATGACTCATGTTTGCAAGAAAGATGCTTTTTGCCCGACTAGTCGCCAACTCTTTTGAAAAATTAAAAATAATGACCAGCATGTATAAAATGATGAGTATTAACAAGGCAGACGAAGCCAACATCACATCACGATATACTTCCGCACTCTTTAAATGCTCTAAATAATGTGTCATGTAGGCGCCATGAAGAATGTCTATTAAGTCATTCAAGGGCACCTCATTCTCTATTAATGAAGGAACTATCTGCTCATGTTTTAAATTTAAAATTATTTCTGAGTGCGCAAGAAAGTTCACCAGATAGGTTTTATTGGCTTTATAAAAGTGGCCTTTATTACGCATTTCAGACCTTAATTCATCTATCAAACCTTTAGATTCAAAAAACCAAACATCATGACCGCTCATGATGTAATACATAACCGCATCCATCAAGGCTTCAAATTTTTCATGCAATCTATTTGTATTCGAAATAGACTTAACTTCTTTAGCAATAAGTGGGTAGTAATCTAACGAATTACGCAATAACGCATGATTTGTCTTGATGCGTTCTATGAGATAGCCTTTATTTGTCACGGCAATACTTAGGTCTATAATTTTCTGATTAAACTCAGCATCCTTTACGTGGTCCAGCCCAACCTCACTACTTTCTAATTGCTTGGATCTATCAGACAGAGTCTTAAACCTATAATTTACTGCGTCGTAATTATTAGATTTACCCGAGCCAATCTCTAACATGCTCTCATTTAGAGCCGCATTATCTTGCTTTAACATCCTCAACTTACTAATTGCAGAAATAGGCTCACTAGCATTCTGAGCATTTGATTTAAAATAAATAACTGAAATTACAAGAGCGATAATTACACCAATAACGACTGGCAGAGGCAGGATTAGCTTCATTTTCATAACGGCTTACCCTGATACTCGCCAGTGAGCGTTTTCAAAAATTTCGCAATCTGTTTACGATGTTCAACGGGGATGTCGCGACCCAACATATATCGCCCCATTACATCCACTGCTGATTCTAAACGGGTTGTTGAGCCATCATGAAAGTAAGGCGCCGTTAATTCGACATTCCTTAGGCTGGGGACACGAAAGACATACTTGTCCCTTTCGTCTTTGGTTTTGTTAAAGCGGCCAAACTCAATCTGATCAATGGTTTTTTCTTTTTCCAGATAATTTCTAAAAATATTAAAGGGAGCCACCATATTCCCCCCCACTGCAACGCCTTGATGGCAGGAAGTGCAACCGTACGCCTTAAATAGTCTGTAGCCCTCTTGTTCCTGCTCATTCAGGGCCTTTTCATCGCCACGCAAATATTTATCAAAACGTGAGTTCGGGGTAATCAATGAGCGCATGTATTCAGCCAGGGCGTTTTTAATATTCTCTGGCTGAATGCCATCCGTATAGCTAGCCTTAAACAAACGCACATACTCAGGATTTTGAATAACCTTGGAGATCAATGCCGGCCAGTTTGTTGCCAGACCTTTTTTGCTTTTTATAATCGCTTCAGCAACGTTTTCCAAATTGCTTGAAAGCCCATACCAACCATATAGAGTATAGAGACCTACATTATAAATGGAGGGTGAATTTTTTTTACGAAAACCACCATCTATGGACTTTGAAAACTGCTCACCATCAGCACCACCCTTGTCCATATAGTGGCAACTACGACATGACTTGGTTCCGTCGCTGGAAAGTTGCTTATCCTCAAACAAACGCCTGCCCAACTCAACCCTTTGCGGGTTGACGTCAATAGTCAGCGGGATTGGCGTTATTGGTTCATGAGCTTCGCTGGCATGCGTAACAGCTCGTTGAGCTTGTGAGATTAACGCCAATCCTGTTTCAAGATTGGATTGACTCAAGGCCAATACCGGACTAAACAGTCCAACAATAAAGGTTAATACTAGCGAGTAATCCTTTGGCAATTTTGAGGTCATGTAGGTAAATGTGAACCACGTTATTTTCAGGCCGAAATACCTTGCCCGAAATCTTACAAGCAAATTTATTTAAGCTGCATTGGGTATGTTTTAAAACAAACCCAATCCGTCTATCCAGTCAATATATCGACAGATGCTTATGCTTCTTGATTATAAAACAATACAAAACAATAACTTAACCAATAGTTAACTTATTTTTTCTGGAATGTAATGATTTCCGTGTTTCACTGCTAAGCATGAGTTCGGCATCTGAATCATAATTCGCCGAATTTTAACAAATTTTTAACCAATCATCACTATATTAGTCAAAATCAATTAACGCTGTATTTACCCTGGCTGGCCATCGACTCGCGCGCGGATTAAAACAGGCAAATAAGTATGGACAAATAATACAAATGCAATCAGCCATAATCCTGCTGAAGCAGTCATAGCAGTAGCACTCCAGCCAGGCACAAATATAGGCACCAGCACCCGTGCAAACATAGCCAAGTTAATAAATGCAAAGGCCCACGCCATCGAAGCCGCCGGAATCAATGCTCGACCGGTGTGCCCCAGAGCCACGCGTGACATCATACCCAGGCACAAAACTGCGATTGCAGCCGCGATTGCGTGTGTCGCAAGCACGGGCTCTAGCAACTCTGTAATAAGCAATGCCTTTAAAGCAAAGCCCAACACCAACCAGGCATAACCAAGGTGCAGTACCCAAAGTAATGGCACTGACCACACCAGACGCGAATGCCAGCCCCATAGCCGTGCGGCATGTACCATTGCAGCAATACCCGCCAGTGCCGCAAACAACCACGTTTGTGGATAAAGCAGCTCAACGATCAGCAACAGCGCCATTGAAACTATAGCCAGCTTTTCCAGCCACAGCCATTTATGTGGCTCTGCACCAGGGGCACCATTTTTGGTGAACATGGGAAATACCCGCCCAGCCATGATGACAATCATCAATACGACAGTGTTCATCGCCAGAGTCACACCCACCTCTGCGCTGCTTGCAACAAAACCAAGTAGCTCAAGATGCACCATCACATTCCCCACCAGCATTAGCATTAACATGGCGACAAAAATCAACTGTGGACGCTTATTGGCACGGACAATTGGGATAGCCAGGAACAAGGCCAGTAAAGGTAAAAAAGCACTATCAACAATGGCAATCAACCATGGCGGCACAATAGTTGAGAACAGTGGCAGCAAACGCCCTGCCAGCCAGAGCATCACAATCGCCGCCAACCACGGCCCCCTAAGCGTTTGCTCGCTGGTCCAGTTGCGTACCGCCGTGAGCAGAAAACCAGCCACAACAGCCACAGCAAAACCAAACACCATTTCATGACTGTGCCAAACAGCAGCACCGTAATAGGCATCAGCATCGACTACTGACAGCAGTAGCCCCTGCCACCACAGCATCAAAGCTACTGCCGCCACAGCAGCAGCCAGAAAGAATGGCCGGAAACCTAATTCAAATAACGAAAACCTGTTTTGTGGAATTGGCTTTTGTAGTGATTCGATATTTATAAGGCTCATCTTTATTACACACCTTGGGCTATTTATTAATTTCTTAAAATAATTTAATATTACATATTGTATGGGAATATAAATATTGTTGACCAAACATTCACCATAACCTCTGTATTTAATGATAAATGAGCAGTAACACGACTATTTCTAGCAAATACAACCCTGATACCAACACACACTTAAAATACAACCATTCTAATAACGCTTTTTACTCATTGAGTTATTTAGTCAATCATTGTATCTCAGACAATATTGAGCTTAACCCGGCAGCCCACATCAAAGTCGGCGTTAAAATCAACATACTCCCCTCTACTCTTTTTGGCTTGGTAATTGCGCTCTTGGCACTCTGCCCGATACTGGCTAAAGCCGAGTTCGTTATGAATTTCACAGCAACTGATCAATATGAGCTGCCAGGCCGAGACAGCGCGATAAGAACGGAATACTGGAATTCAGACAATTATTGGGGCAGCCCCATGGGAATAAGAACAGGTAGCGCTGGCAGCCCGGCACAAACGCCCTACCTTTATGATGCCAATAGCCTGGAACGTCCACAAATTGTCACAGATCCAGACAATGGCCGCACCTATTACCACATGATTTTTGGCAGCCTGGCCGAAGGTTTTATCCAGGAAAGCTATGTTGAGATGGGCTTTGGCAATTATGGCAGCCAGGCATTAGGCGAACCATTAAACTCGGGGTCAGCATCTGGTGGCCATTCTGAATACAACAGCACCACAACCTTTGGCAATGGTTATGACCCTTTAGATATGAATATTGATGCCGCCGCCCGAAGTGTTACCTCAGGCAATGGCTCAGAAAATCCTAACCGCGTTACAGTTCGGCAGATCATGAGTGATGGCGAAATCATGATGGAGGTTCTTAAGGACCGCTACACAACCAAGCCACGTATCAGCCAAATGGTTATCGCGCCGGACATTACTATGATGTTTGAAATCGATATGCGCGCCGTCGACTACAACACTGCCAATGCACAGGTTGAAATTCACAACACCATGCACTTATTACAAGGGGACGTGCCCCCTAATGCAGCGCAGTTTAATATGGCCACTGATATTGACAAGTCTCATGTGAATGCCGGAAAATTCACCTATACCGAAGGGAGTGGCTTTGGTGGCTCTGAAGGAATATACGAATATACAGACGGTTATTACGATAACAACAACACAGACTGGGGACGATATATTGACCCACAGACTTACAACCCCTGGGCATTTGAGACAAGCAAGGTCTATTAGATTAGCGCCTGGGCTGAACTTTTATTCATTAGCCATTACACCAAGAATTACATCAGCCAATTTTCGGTTATCCGTCTGCGACTTCACCAGCACTGCACTAACCTTACCTGCATACTCGTCAGTTACATCAGAAGCAGAGAAAATAATAACCCGTGGTGGGCTAACGCGATGATCAATAGTTTCAAGCAAATCAAGACCTGATCCATCGGGAAGATCAATATCAAGCAAGACCAGGTCAAAATCCTCATTATTCAAGGCAGTTTTTGATGCTGATACTGACGTTGTCCACGTCAATTCACAATTATCCTGTAGCATCATTTTAACAACTGTATGAATGTCAGCTTCATCTTCCACATGCAATACACGAGGCATTCTTTCCGGCCCTGCTGCCTGCCGTACAGAGTCAATGAGTCGCTGTTGATCAATCGGTTTGGCTAGCCAATCCACCACCCCCATCGCTCCGCCATTAAGCTGCTTCTTGGCCTCATCCGCCACAACAGATACAACTACCACCGGTATGTTTTGCAGTGCGGCATCCTGACGTAACCCCTTCAGAAAGCTAACGCCACCTTCACCTGGCAATTGCAAATCAAGAGTGATCGCTCGATACTGGCCAGGGTTTTGTTTCAACATTTCACGCGCCTGTGCTGCATCATAGGCAATATTACTGTTACAGCCAGCCTCAGCCATCATACGTTGCATCAGTGCAGCCACGTCAGGATCATCCTCTACAATCAGAATGCAGGCATGATGGACCAGCGACAGTTCCTGAGGTGCAGCATCATTGCCGTAATTTGTGGACTTAGTCATCCCCGGCAATTCGACAAAAAACGTTGTCCCAATACCTTCACGACTGACAAAATCTATTCGACCACCATGCTTTTCAACAATAATCTTGGAAATACTAAGTCCCAAGCCGGTGCCGCCTTTTTGTCGTGTATCAGATGAATCAGACTGAGTAAACTTATTATAGATTTTATCGTGAAAGTCTGCGGGGATACCTGGGCCATTGTCAGTCACTGAAATTCGAACACGTTCATGATGTATAGCGACATTAATTTCTACCGTATCGTTCTGAGGTGAAAATTTAGCCGCATTCGATAACAAGTTCGCCATTACCTGCATTAAGCGATCTTTGTCTGCAAACACACTGACATCATCCATCTTGCTATTTATCAAATAGCGAACTCCATACTGTTCACCATAAGCGGCGTTATCAGTAACAACTTGCTGAAGAAATGGCATTAACTCCATGGCGTGAAACTTAAACGCCATTTGACCCGATTCAATCTTCTGAACATCAAGAATATCGTTAATCAATAACAACAGACGTTCAGTATTATTACTGGCAATATTAAGCATTTCACTAACCGGACCAGGCAACTCTCCCATTGCCCCTCCAGTCACAAGACCGAGAGAGCCCCGTATAGAAGTCAAAGGCGTTCTAAGTTCATGACTGACAGTTGAAACAAACTCATTCTTCATTTTGTCTATCCGCTTGCGCTCAGTAATATCACGCAACACACCTACAAATCCTCGTTTTCCTTCACGCTTGATTGGCGCCACATTAAGCTCAAGAGGGAACTGGCTGCCATCTTTTCTACGCCCTTCAAGGTCACGACGGAGATTTATAATACGAGGGGCAGTTAGTGTTGAATTATCGGTATATTTCTGATGTGAGATACGTTCATCTTCAGGTAAGAGTATGGAAACATTCTCACCAATAATTTCTTTCGCCTGATAACCAAAAATCTCTTCGGCAGCGGGATTAAAACTCCCAATTTCACCCTTCTCATTAATCGTGATTACAGCATCTGCAATCGTTTCCAACACTGTACGTTGGCGAAGCTCACTCTTTTCAAGTGATGCTGTCCGTTCACTGACCAAAAATTCCAGGTTTTCATTCAGCTGGGCAAGATTGGTACGTGATTCTTCAACCTGCTGAGTCATGCTATCGAAGGCGCGTGCTAAAACACCGATTTCATCACGCTGATTAACTGGTAATATTGCTGGTGATAGCTGTTGACGAGAAAAGTCATCGACAGCCTGGGTTATCTGTTTGATAGGGCGGCTCATCCGAATGGATAGAAATACCCCTATAAAAGCAGCAACCACCGTAAGAAAGATCGCCCAGACAATAATTTCATTCAAGACGGATGTATTCTCTGCAACAACAACACTATAGGGTTGAGTAATTCCAACCGCTATAAATCGCTCTGGGCTAGCTGGGTCGAAATTTATTTTTGTAAACCCGGCAACCAACTTTCCGCCTGTTTTTCCTGGAAATAGCGTTAAGTGTTGTTCACGATTTTCCGGAAGAAACAGACGCGCCATAAGTGGTACATCTTCCTGAACCCGGTAGCGCTTGCCCAGGTCAAAGCCATAGGTTTTGCTGCTATCCGGGTGTAACAGATAACCACCATGGTCATTTGTAATATAAACATCACGACCATTGCCATGAATTTGGTGTTGTATCTTACGCAATTCATTGCCGACCTCTGCAGTCAGTGCTACAAGTCCAGCCAACTCACCTGTCAAGTTGTCATATATAGGTGTCGCACTACGAAGTACCTCCTGATGCGGTTCAACAACCTTGCCATGCTCACGATTAAGGTTGATATCTGAAAGATAGATAGAGCCAGGAGGAAGTTTTAGTGTTTCCCGCACATATTTTCGCTGTGACTTATCTTGCAATTCAAAGACAGAAGCCTCTCCATTTTTACGACCAACGTGAACGATCTCATGGCCCTGTGCATCTATATAACGAATGCTAAGATAGTTTGGTTTACTATTGATCTGTGCAATATAAATCTCCTCTAACTCATCTTGCCAATGCTCACCTTCAATTTTGTGACTGCTATCAAAACCATCATTCTTAGCCGCTCGCAATATGCCTTGAATGGGTGAAACGTTTGCAAGAAAAGCAACATCCTCATTCTGAGATATAATATGTGCATACAGCTGATCACCTTCGACATGGATTTTTTCAGCGATATCAGACAACGCATTTTTGACCAATATTTCAGACGTCTTGACATAAAACAGACTGCCAATAACACCAACACTGCCCAATACAAGCAAGATTGATATTAGGCTGAATTTGTATGCAAGGGATGACCTCAAAACAAGCCCCGGCTGAATACTTTGCATTTAATTGTCAAATGGTCCCACCTTGAGTTTCCTTAACAACTCTTCTACCGGAGTATAATCAAGCGGTTCTATCCAGCCGACATATTTTCCCGCATCAGCCGCGCCACTATCTTCAGGCAGCTCAAGCAATGCCTGTTTAATATCCGTTGTCAAATCTTCTTCGGCAGTCTGTTTTAGCGATGCAAAAGTCCACTCTGGGTACAAAGCTGTACTCAAGAAAAATGGAAAACCTTTTACATCCTTATTGTTAAGCACACGAAAATAACGCATATCGATTTTTCCAGCAGCCTCCATTCGCTCAAGTTGATCAGTTCGAACGATGCCTACATCGGCAATGCCATCTCGAACTGCATAGACCACATCTTCCTGCAAACCATCCGCAAACAGAAGCTTTGAAAAATCACGCTGGGGAACAACACCATTTCCAAGCATTTCGGCCCAGGCCACACGCCAACCACCAAAGGCAGGCTCAGAAACCGCCATGACACGTTTACCCTTTAAATCAGAAAGCCAAATAATCTCATCGTTTTTTGCGTGCGTAAAAATAACTGACCCAAAGTGGCTCTGTGCCGTATTGGCACGCCGGTTATTCAAACCAACCAAAGCTGAAGCACCATATAGCTGCTTCAGCTCAACATATGAGGACGGATTGGTTATCAAAAAATCAAACTCGCCCTTTGCTGCTAACCTGTTAATTTCCTTTAGGCTCACGATAGGTTTAAGCGTGAAAGAGTGAGTCG
>Ga0316204_10005152_pt1 | contig 22110 bp, 20 predicted proteins | sample 6monrhotite_MG_2_FD_205661 | JGI IMG/M metagenome (GOLD analysis project Ga0316204, IMG submission 205661) | Microbial mat bacterial communities from mineral coupon in-situ incubated in ocean water Damariscotta River, Maine, United States -... | ecosystem: Environmental > Aquatic > Marine >... | reverse complement strand
TTCTGCACAAACATCAATACATCTAGCACAATTTGTACAGTTTCCTGAATAAATAACCGGACTACTTTCAGCTTTACCTTTTAAAGCAGGTTTAATAACCTGTGGTTCCGGACAAACTGAAAAACAATCCATACAGTCATTGCAAGAAGAACGATTAATTGCATTTACTTTTAATATGCTAGCCTGTCCAAGAAGACTATAAAAAGCGCCCATTGGACATAAGTGCCCACACCAGGCTCGACGACTAACAAATGCATCTAGAATAAATATGGCAACTATAAACAACCAGGACAAACCCATTCCAAACACTATCTCTCTTTGTATCATGGTTACCGGATTTACTAACTCCCATACCAGTATTCCGGTTATTGAGGCTAGCACCATTGAAATCACCAGCAAACCATAACGCCCCATTCTTGAAAAACTTAACGATGTTTTAATTTTTAATACACGTCTTAACCAGTCAGCGGCATCCGTTACGATATTAATCGGACAAACCCATGAGCAGTACACCCTGCCACCCACTATAAAATAAAATAAAGCGACTATCACAGCACCGACAACGACTGATATCTCTGGTAGATACCCCGTAAATAAAGTTTGTAAAAAAACAAACGGATCACTCAAAGGAACTGTATCCATAAACAAACTAGAGGACATATTGCCTTTTATAAACCAGTAACCAAATAATGGTCCCATCAAAAACAAACTTAAAATACTTAACTGGCTTAATCTTCTTAACAACAACCACTTATGTGCAATTAACCAGCCTTTTTTAACAACTGCATCCTGACCAATAACTTTATCATTATTTTTAACCATTCCTACAAGCGCCCTTTATTCAAACGATCAAGTGCACTTTCATTAAATGGTGTTTCATCAGGCTGAATCAAACCCTTTCCTTCATAATCATACTCAGTACCCTGAGGAAGGTTGTATTTATGTTCTAAATCGGGTGTAACTAAACTCTCTCCCGCTTTTTGTTTTTCTTCCCAACCTAAACGGTAATGATGCCCTAACTCACCTTTAGCCAGTTTTGTTGGCAACACTTTAATTGCCGCCTCTTCTAAAATACAGGCATGTTCACATTTACCACAACCTGTACAATCTGAAGAATGTACTACAGGAATAAACAGAGCGTGTTTACCCGTACGATTATTACGTTGCCTATTAATTGATATAGCTTTATTTTGAATTGGGCAAACGTTATAACAAACTTCGCAACGTAAACCCTGAAAAGCAATACAGGCTTCCTGATCAATTAACACAGCCAGCCCCATACGCGCGTCATCGATATTGGTTAACTCAGGATCAAGCGCACCTGTTGGGCAAGCTTTCACACAAGGTATATCTTCACACATTTCGCAGGGTATGCTTCTAGCATCAAAATAAGGCGTACCTAAAGCAACGTGTTCACCTAACTTTGAAAGTTTCAATGTGTCATAGGGACAATCGCGTACACATAACCCACAACGAACACATGCCGACAAAAAATCACTTTCATTATTCACACCCGGCGGACGTATAGCCGTTGAGGGCAATGATTTTGATTGCTGCGAGTACAAACCCAAACCAATTCCAAACAACGCAGCACCGCCAGCCGCTTTAGAGATATTCTCCAAAAAGCGACGACGACTCTGTAATGATTTGTTGCTTGGTGTGTTCACTAAAACTTCTCTTAAAACTTATCTAATAACTATGTTAATCAGGTAACAGTTCAGGTTGCCCCTGTAAGGTGCTAGGACAAGGCGGGCAATGTGAGTTTACAAATGTAAATAACCATTTCCCAACTTAGTCATAGCGCCTTACAGGGGTAAGCTGAATAGTTACCTAGGCTTTCTCGATTTTTATGGCACACTTTTTATAATCCGTTTCCTTTGAAAGCGGATCAGTCGCATCAAGTGTTACCTTATTAATCAAACGGCCGGCATCAAACCAGGGAACAAATACCAGACCTTTTGGCGGTCTGTTACGTCCACGAGTTTCTACCTGACATTCAACTTCTCCACGACGGGAGATTATCTTTGCAGTTAAACCACGACGTAATCCACGCGCTTTTGCGTCTTCAGGATGCATAAACACAACCGCATCTGGAAACGCACGATACAACTCAGGAACACGACGAGTCATAGAACCAGAATGCCAATGCTCTAATACGCGACCCGTTGATAACCATAAATCATATTCTTCATCTGGGCTTTCCGCCGCTACTTCATAAGGTGCAGTGATAATATTCGCTCGACCATCAGGTTTACCATAAAACTTAAAGCCTTCACCTTTTTTAACGTATGGGTCATAACCTTCTGCATAACGCCATAATGTTTCTTTACCATCAACTACGGGCCATCTTAGTCCTCGTGTTTTATGATAAACATCGAAAGGTGCCTGCTCATGACCTTTCTTAACACCTTCTAACTGAAAGCGACGATACTCTTCGAACAAACCTTTTTGTGCGTAAAAACCAAAATCTTCCATTTCATCATTCTGGTATTTATTTCCTCGGTCATCCATAACAGTTTGTTTTTTAAACTTGTCAACTTGACCATTTTCAAATAAAACATTAAATAATGTTTTACCTTTATATTGAGGAGATTTAGCTAATAAATCAGCTGGCCATACTTCTTCCATTTTGAAACGTTTAGCAAATTCCATTAACTGCCATAAATCTGATTTTGCTTCACCGGGTGCAGCAACTTGCTGTCGCCAGAACTGTGTACGACGCTCTGCATTACCATAGGCACCCTCTTTTTCTGTCCACATCGCAGTTGGCAAAATCAAATCGGATGCAATTGCAGTAACCGTTGGATAAGGATCAGAGGTAACAATAAAGTTATCCGGATTACGATAACCCGGCATGGTTTCTTCATTAAGGTTTGCCGCAGCCTGAACATTGTTATTACACATTACCCAATACACATTTAGTTTGCTGTCTTTCAACATACGGTTTTGTAAAACAGCATGGTAACCTGGCTTACCTGGAATAGTACCCTCTGGTAATTCCCAGATTTTTTCAGCAAAATCACGGTGAGCTTTTTTCTTAACCACATAATCAGCTGGTAAACGATGTGAGAATGTACCTACTTCACGAGCTGTACCACATGCCGATGGCTGACCCGTTAATGAGAACGGACCATTACCTGGCTGTGAAATTTTTCCAGTTAAAAGGTGCACGTTATACATCAAACCATTAGTCCATACACCCCGTGTATGCTGATTGAAACCCATGGTCCATAATGATGTAATTTTCTTGGTAGGATGCGCATAAAGTTTTGCTAAACGTAATAAGTTCTTTTCAGGCACACCCGATAGTTTACTTGCATACTCTAGCGTGTATTCTTCAACACTCTTTGCATACTCATCAAAAGAAATACCACTTAGTTTGCCACCTGTTCCTGTTCGCTTTTTCTCAAGTTCATGCTCAGGGCGCAAACCATAACCAATATCGGTTGTGGTCTTCTTGAAGTTAACGTGTTTATCCATAAAACTCTTATTGTAAGCTTTATTTTGAATAATATAGTTAGCAATATAATTCAAAATAACCATATCGGTTTGCGGTGTAAACACCATACCGTTATCAGCCAGGTCAAAGCTACGATGTTTGAATGTAGATAAAACATGTACTTCGCTATCTTTCTTGGTTAAACGTGTATCTGTAATACGTGTCCATAAAATAGGATGCATTTCCGCCATATTAGAACCCCAAAGCACAAATGCATCGGCATGTTCTAAATCATCGTAACAACCCATAGGTTCATCTGATCCAAAACCACGAATAAACGCACCCACAGCTGACGCCATGCAATGACGCGCATTTGGATCTATATGATTAGATCTAAACCCGGCTTTCATTAACTTAGATGCCGCGTAACCTTCAAAAATTGTCCATTGACCTGAACCAAACATACCAACTGTAGAAGTAATTTTATCAGCTGGCTTTCCTTTGTTAGCTGCCATGTCATTTTTAAGCGCTTCTTTCCACTTAAGCGCCATAATATCAAATGCTTCGTCCCAGCTTACTTCTTCAAACTCGCCTTCTTTATCATATTTACCATCCGTCTTACGTAGTAATGGTTTAGTTAAACGATCTTTGCCGTACATGATTTTTGAAAGGAAGTATCCTTTAATACAGTTCAGGCCTCTATTAACCGGTGCATCCGGATCACCCTGTGTAGCAACAATTTTACCGCTCTGGGTTCCCACTAAAACGGAGCAACCTGTACCACAAAAACGACAGGGGGCTTTATCCCAACGAATTTTATCTTCAGAGGCTGCCAGTACATCTTTAATACCTGGAATAGTTACACCAGCAGCAGTAGCAGTGGCTGCTATTGCATTATTCTTTACAAATTCACGCCGTGTCATTTTCATGCTGACATCCTCTCTTCAGTAGATTGTAATTCGATAGTTTCTTGTTCATTAAATTCATCATCGCTAAACTGGTAAATCATCGAAGCCGACAACACACCATCAATTTCATAAAAACCCATAATTCGTTCACCTATCTGTTTGCGATACTCATCTTCAACGGTAACGATTAATCGACCCTCATCAGATTTCGCATGTACTTCTACACCCTGCTGACTTTCTAGTATCGCCTTTACAGAATCAATCATGTCCTGCTTTGCATGCACTAATACGCTGCAAATATTGTATTTACTCATAGGTTTTCTCCACATGGAATTTTGCTAACTGGATAATTCCCATCAGGTTTGATATCTAATGGGTTTAGAACGTTTATTTTCTGAATTTCAATTGCGTGTGCAGGACAAACATGAACACACTCACCACAACCGTTACAGGCGGTATGATTAACTGTTAACTCACTAATACCACCTAACTTAATCTCAATTTCTATTGCATCTGCTTCACATATCTCACCGCAAGATCGACAGCTAATACCCTGAACTGCGAAACACTGTTGAGTAATCAACGCTTTTTGTGACCATGGATATAAGTGATTTTCTTGTGTAAGAGAGAGAGCTGATTCAGGACATGCCTGTACGCATGCTTCGCAATAGTCACAGCCCTGACGAAGGAAGCTCATTTCAGGGAACCCACCCGCGCCTTTTACTATTAGATTAGACGAGCAAGATTCTGCACACTTATAACAACGCGTACATTCATCTATAAAGATACTTTCTTCTTTCGACCAGGGGGGGCGAACAGCTTGTTCACCTTTGAATTTTCCTTGAAGAAACTGTTTTCGATTTAATGCCTGTGCTTTCAACTTGCCCACTCGCCTTTGAGATATTTGGCTAACACTATTATTGGTAGTTAGTAGAACATATTAGTGAAACTTAAAGTTGATGTGGATCAAATTGACCGCGTCTTATATCTCTTTAATTTTACCGTTTGGTAAAAATCTATTATTAGTTAAATAAATTTAGTATTTAATTATATTGCTAATAACGAACTAACTACTGTACGCCCTGATTCTATTAAAAAGCAGCTATACTCAGTTCTTACTCTTTGTTAAACACAATATGACAATACATAGCAACTCAAATATACCTGTAGACTTACTCGGCATACTGTCATGTATCACTGACGGCGTGATTGTATACAGGAAACATCATGTTTTATTTGCAAATGTCGAAGGTCATTTAATACTGGAACAAACCCAGAAAACACTTTTAAACGGCTTACAATTTGATGAACAAGCTCAGTCATTTCACCAGTTCGAAATTGAAATAACCGAAAGAAAAGAGCGCCTGATAGCATACTGTTTACCGACACAGTGGGAAGGAGAACAAGCTAGTTTAGCTATTATCAAAACTCAGCGAGAATACTCCAACCTTTTCAAACCAACTAAAAACACTAAAGATGCTGTTCAGAATTCCATCAATAGAGTTGATATTTTATTTGAAAGTGCCGGTGATGGATATTGGGACTGGTACATACCCACAGCCAGCGTATTTTTTTCCAAAGGATGGAAACAAATGCTCGGTTACTCTGAATCTGACATTGATCATTCATTTAAATCATGGATTAGCCTGATACATCCGGATGATTTAGGTAAGTTTCTTATTATCTGGTCAGATTACATGGATAATACAGAACAACATTTTTCTATTGAATATCGGGTACTCTGTAAAAACAAAAATTATCTCTGGGTAGAAGCACACGGAGTAAAAGACTTAAATGCAGAAGGTGAAATAGTAAGACTTGCTGGTTTTCACCGTGACATAAGTGAACGTAAAAAAAATGAAGCAAAAATACGTGAGTATCAGGAAAACCTGGAACAACTTGTCACACAACGTACACTGGAATTAAAGCATGCTAACCAAAAGCTTGAAGAACTTGCCAGTCAGGACCCGCTCACTCAACTACATAACCGGCGTAGCTTTGATGCATTTCTAAGTCAGCAAATTCGATCCACACAACGTAACAACAATTCATTAAGTTTGTTATTAATTGATATTGATCACTTTAAATCATTTAATGATGAATACGGTCACCAACAAGGTGATATGTGTTTAAAATCAGTAGCATCAGGTATTAAAAAATCCATTTATAGACCTGCTGATATGGCTGCACGTTACGGGGGAGAAGAATTTGTTGTTATTCTTCAGGATACCGACATACAGGGAGCCATCAAAGTCTCACAGAACATTCAAAATAACATTGCGGCATTAAAGGGTTTACCTATAAACCCAAATACAAAAGAAAATATTAGTCTGAGTATTGGTATAGCTTCGTACCAGCAAATTAAGAATAAAAAAACAGCTGAAAAAGATATCATTAGTCTTGCAGATAAAGCGATGTATGAAGCAAAAAAACATGGTCGAAATCAAATTTGCTACTTTAATGACGATCTGAAAACAGCTTCATATATAGTAAACAAACCACTCGAAAATCAGGCTAAAATAAAGAAGATGAGTCAGCCACTGGTATATAAATCTGACATGATTTAAACCTTAAATGCCAGCCTGAGAATAATAGTTACACATCAGGCTGACGTTAGATAAGTTCCATAATATTATCTGTTAAGCAACACTTCCAAAAGACTGATCAACAGCACCTGCGGGTACATTTAATCCGGCTAATTTGCAGCCTTCTGCAACCGGGCCTGCGGGCACTACCTGGTGTAAATATTTTATGCCACCTTGTGCATGAAACTTTTCATCTAATGCGTCTTTTACCTGTCGCAGTTTTGGCTGCTCTACTTTATGGTAATACTCCTGTAAAGCACCAACAAGCATCCAGTGATCCTCACTCATGGTAAAGCCATCTGATTTAGCAACGGCTTCAGCTGACTCTACTGACCAGCCTTGTGGTGCATTTGGAAATGAATCAATTGATATATTCATAAGAGTCTCCCTCAATTTATATAGTGGTCAATATAAATGTAGCAAAATTCTAGTGTGTTTTTTTAGCTATCAGACGAAATGTAATTACACCTTGATAAAGGTGTTTTATCGTATTGAGTTAACAGAGTAGAATATCTGAGAGAAGATTACACAGGGCATTGCAAGCGATGCAATACCCTGTATTTAATTGGGTTTTTATAGAACCACGAAAAGAGTGATTAGCTTATTTGACCTGATCAATAACCAGCTTAATTTTTTCCTGCGATTTAACATTAACGGGAGAAATCTCTGCAAATAAATCACCCGCTTGTGTACCTGGCTGACCCGACTTACTAACTACTGCCGAAATTTTAACCTGATCAAAATTAGATAACTTCATTTGCGGCATCATGGCCATTGCATCATTTAAACTAACCGTTAGAGGCAATGCACTGACAGTTTGCTTAACTGCCGCTAAAGGCATTGGAGGCCCCTGCATTGCCTTTGCAAATATAAATACAGTATCAGTAGCTAAAACTTTATCTTTAAGTGATGGATCCAGTTCAACAGTTACCACTATTTCAGCCTTTACTGATGAAGCCATACTTGTAGTTTCTGCCACGGGAGCCGCTTGCTTTAACTCTGCAATTTCTTTTTCATTTAACTGGCTTTCAGCACCTTTAATTAAAACATCAAGTTGTGCTAAAGAACCTGCGTCCTGAGTTAACATCGGACGTACCCGATACCAATATGTTAAAGCCGTTGAGTAATTCCCTAGTTGGTTTTCTGCTGTTCCTCCCATCCATAGAACAGTTGGATTTTCTGGCATCAGTTTTATTATTTTATCTACAACTGGTTTTGCCCTACCGGTTAAATTGCCACCCTCAGTCATTGCAAGCGCATCTGCATAACGTAACAGAACATCTGGCTCCTCCCCCACTTGAGATATGACTTTTTCATATGCCTCAACAGCTTTATGGTAGTGCTTCATAGTCATATATGTTTTAGCAAGCATGAACCAGCCTTCAGGATTTTCTGGCTGCTCTGCCAAACGCAGCTCGAGTTTTCTCACAGCCTGCTCTATTGTCATTTGCTGCCTGTCTTCAGCCGCAGGAATAGGCGTAGCTTCAAACCTGGTTCCTGTGGCGGCTTCAAAATCACCTAACTGATAATAAATAGCTGCGGCCATCAAAGGAACAGATACTGCAAGAATAACCGGGGAAAGTTTATTTTTTTCTTTTACTGACACTGACTCCTGCTTTGATTCTTTTGATAAATCTAATGCTAATGTCGACTCTAGCTCATCATGCATTTGCTGGTAAATTTGCTCACTAATTTCGCCAGCCTCGAGCTGTACTTTAAGTTCATTTAATCGATCTTTAGCAATATCAATATTTAAATCATCATACTCTTCTGAAAAAGCATAATTTTTCTTACGCAAAGTCGGCACAATAAAAATGATGGCAATTAAAATTAAAACAACTGCACTTATTATAAAACTGGTCATAAAACTCTCAAAATATTAATTGTATTTATGCCACAGAAATACTGTGACAAATATCTTTGGCCTTAATCATCCAATAATGATTTAGCTTTTTCCTGTTGCTGCTTATCAACAACGTCTTCAACTTCTTTCTTTTGTCTACGCAGATAGGAAACAACAACAATTGCTGCAATGGCTAAAAAGATTAAAGGTGAATACCATAATACAAGGGTACTTTTCTTAACGGGTGGACGATACATTACAAAATCGCCGTAGCGTAATACCATAAAGTCGACAATTTCATCTTTACTATTGCCTTCACTGAGCATTTTATAAACCCGTAATCTCATGTCCTGAGCGAGTTCTGCGTTGGAATCCGCCAGATTCTGGTTCTGGCATACAAGGCAACGTAACTCCTGTACCAGCACGTTATAATCTTTTTCCATCTGCGGCGTTGCAAAATCATGTGTTTCGAATCTAGCAGATGCCTGATTCGCAAACAGAAATGCTAGTGCTATTAACAATGTTATTTTTAAAATATTCATATGATATATAAAATTTAAAAGCATTTTAAACAAACTTCGTTAATTCCCGAATGCTTGTGCCGGGAATCTAGATACTTTGAATTAAGCAGACGCTGGATCCCCGACACAAGCTTTCGGGGATAACAACAATATATGCCTTGCTCAAAGTAACAACTACTTTACAAAAAACTTTTGAAACTTTTCCTGCCATACAAGCGGTGTAACCCCACCTGCATGTTTTGCTACAACCATACCTTCAGCATTAATAAGAAATGTTTCAGGTGCACCATACACACCCCAGTCAATTGCGACAGAACTATCTGGGTCATATCCGATCTTTAAAAAGGGATTACCCATTTTAGTCAGCATATCTTTGGCTTCCGGGCGCTCATCACGCCAATTCAAACCAATGATTGGCACGCCTGAACGACTAAGCTCCATTAAATATTTATGCTCACGCCAGCATTCCGGGCACCAGGTACCCCAAACATTAAACAACCAGACTTTACCTTTCATATCAGACGTTTTAACAATTTCTGATTCATTATAAAGATCTGGTACATTTATGTCGGGCGCAGCTCTGCCGATAAATTCTGTTGGTATATCACGTGGATTGTATTCACCTGTATTGGTCAAATTTAACATGTAGGCAAAACCACCTATCATAATAAAAAAGCCAATTAAAACTGAATAACGAGCCATTAAGCGACACCTACTGCAGCTGTTTCTGGTTGTTTCGCTTTTATAGCTTTTCTATATCGTTTATCAGTTGCCGCAAGTAATCCACCAAACGCCATTATTAATGCACCTAACCAGATCCAACGAATAAACGGTTTATGGTATAAACGCACGCTCCATGCGCCTTTACCATCCAGATCTTCACCCAGAGACACATATAAATCACGCCAGAAGCCCGGGTCTATTCCGGCTTCCGTCATCGGCATGCCACCTGCGTTATACAAGCGTTTTTGTGAATGAAGTCGTGTAATTTCTTTATTCTGGTACGAAACAGTAAACCAGCCTTCATCCGCTTTATAATTAGGTCCTGTTGCGCCCTGCACACCTTCAAATAGAAAATCATATTCACCGATAGAATAAGATTGCCCTTTTACCAGACGAATATCTTTTTCTGTGCTGTATAAGTTGGTTAATGTAATGCCTATCACAAACATGGCAACACCCATGTGAGCAAATGTCATTCCATAAAAACCTCTTGGCGTATTACGTAATGCCTGCCATTTATCACGTTTACCTGCAACCCGGTCAACAATACCCTGCGCACTAGTCATGGTTATCCATACAGCCAACATCACTGCAACCACTGCTCCCCATTTCACATCATCTATAAACACATATGGAATGGCGACACCTAGAAGCACACTGACAATAAATGGGATCAGTAATTTATTACCCATTCTTTGCAGACTATCCTGTTTCCATCGCGCTAAAGCAGCCACACCTAATAACAGGGCGACAGGAATTGTTAGCGGTACAAATAATGCGTTAAAGTAAGGTGGTCCAACAGATATTTTACCGGCATCTAATGCATCTAATGCTAAGGGATATAAAGTACCTAACAGAATTGATGATGCGATAGTCACGAATAATATATTATTAACTAACAAGCCACCTTCACGACTCATCATATTAATTTTAACGGCACTACGAATTTGCGGTGCACGCCATGCATAAAGCCCCAGTGAACCACCTACAGTGACAGCGAGGAACATTAATATAAAAATACCTCTCTCGGGATCATTAGCAAATGCATGAACGGATGTTAATACACCTGAACGCACTAAAAACGTGCCCAGCAAACTTAATGAAAATGCAAAGATAGCCAGTAATACTGTCCACGCTTTAAATACACCACGCTTTTCAGTCGCGGCAAGCGAATGAATTAAAGCCGTACCCACTAACCAGGGCATAAAGGATGCGTTCTCAACCGGATCCCAGAACCACCAGCCACCCCAGCCAAGCTCGTAATAAGCCCACCAGCTACCCAATGCTATACCTACCGTTAAAAACACCCAGGCGATACTTGTCCAGGGGCGTGACCACTTTGCCCAGGCCGAATCTAATCGACCACCCAGCATAGCAGCAATGGCAAATGCGAAAGCAACTGAAAAACCAACGTAACCCATATACAACATTGGCGGGTGAATAATTAAACCAAAGTCCTGCAATAAAGGATTTAAACTACGACCTTCCATAGGTGCGGGAAACATTCGGTCAAACGGATTCGATGTTAATAATGTAAACAATAAAAAACCGATGCTTACCAAACCCATAACAGCAATAACTCGACCACGCATAATAAGCGGCATAGAACGGCTAAAAATTGCTACCGCTGCTGTCCACATTGCCAGAAACATCGTCCACAACAATAACGAACCTTCATGACCACCCCAAACAGATGATATTTTGTACATAACCGGAAGTTCGGTATTTGACTGACGCGCTGTATAACCAACTGAAAAATCATCGGTTAAAAAAGCATAGGTCAAGCAGATAAAACTGATAATAATAAACAGGGTCTGCCCAATTGCTGCAGGTGCAGCAACTTCAACCCAGCTTGAAATTTTTCTCTGCGCACCCACCAGTGGCACAACCGCCTGTATTATGGCAAGACAAAGAGCCAGTATTAAAGCAAAGTGTCCTATTTCAGGAATCATTTAGATTCTCCATTTGTGTTAGTAGCTTCAGGCAGGGGATATCCTTCACCTACTGGTACATTTTCAGGGTGTTTCATTTCATCCATTTTACCGTCATTCCATTTACCTGATTTTTTCAAAGCATCAGCAACTTCAGGAGGCATATAATTTTCATCATGTTTAGCCAGTACTTCTTCGGCGACAAAGACATTATTTTTTATTTCACCTGTGGCTACAATACCCTGCCCTTCACGGAACAGGTCAGGCAAAATACCAACGTACAGAACCGGATAATTCTTTGCACCATCCGTTAAATCAAATTCAATTTTTAAACTGTCTGGATCTCGCTTAACACTACCGGTTACGACCAGGCCTCCAATACGGAAACTATGATTTTCAGGTGCTTTACCCTCATGTATTTCAGTTGGACTGAAAAAGTGATTAATGTTTTCATTGAGTGCCATCATGATGAGTGTAATAAACACACCAATACCAGCGACTAACAAAGCTACAAACATCATTCTTTTTTGACGAGCTGTCATGTACTTCTCTCTAACTTAATATAATTAAAACTGCCATTTAGCCGTGTATCAGTGCAAAAATGACAGGTATTGTGATTATTTTAATAATCTGCCTTAAACATCTACCTGAGCAAATTATTCTGTTGTTTTCTCTTCCTGTGCCTGCCGTGCCTGCTGGCGATACTTAGTTTTCAATTCTTTGATAATACTTTTTTTAGTAAATATCGGGCTGATTAAAATCCAGCCAAGTACCACGAAAGATAACCCATAAGATGACCAGACATAAACTGCATAGCCACCCATATGAAAAAATTCACTAGCGCTCATTTTCTACAATCTCCTTAACCCATCGCGTATTTTGTTCGCGACGTAAAATCTCAGCGCGGGCTCGCATTAAAACTGATGCTGCATAATAAAGCTTAAACGATGTTGCCATTACCATTAGCGGTATCAACATAGAGATATGCATTGATGGTTTATCAAATTTAGCCACCGTAGCACCCTGATGTAAAGTGCTCCACCACTCAACCGAGTAATGAATAATCGGAATATTAACAACACCCACAATTAGCAGTATTGCACCCGCACGCGCCGCATTTCGTGGCTCTTCAATTGCAGCCTGTAATGCAATAAAACCCAAATAGAGAAATAATAATATTAACTCTGATGTTAATCGCGCATCCCACACCCAGTAGGTTCCCCACATGGGTTTGCCCCAAAGGGACCCGGTAACCAGAGCAAGAAATGTAAACGCAGCACCAATCGGCGCGCTAACACTAGCCATTAAGTCCGCTGTTTTAATCCGCCAAATTAATCCAACCGCAGCGGAGACTGCCATTATCATGTAAATAAACATGGACATCCAGGCGGCTGGCACATGTACATACATTATTCGATAACTCTCACCCTGCTGGTAATCCGGTGGCGCAACAAACAGGCCGTAATATAAACCAACGACCAGTGACAGCAAAAAACTCCACATAAACCAGGGAATCATCTTACCTGACATAACGTAAAAGTTTTTCGGTGACGAAAATTTATGGACAATAGCGGGTAATTTCATAATTCTTTAAATATTTAATTGTTTGTTAAAAGCAGTTAGTTCGCGAATGAACGCGAATAAACGCAAATTATAGTTAAAAGCACTTTTAATTTAAGGAATAATGCGCCTCGACACATAAACCTGAAAAATTCGCGTTTATTCGCGCTCATTCGCGGACAAACACTGCTTTCTTATTCAACACTAATCTTCAATGCGGTCGCCGCAGCCAAAGGCGCCAGAGTTATTGATAACACCAGTAAAGCCCCTAAAAAGTACAACTGTCCCTTAATTTCCAGTCCAGCCATGCTCGCATCCACCGCACTGGCAGAAAATATTAAAACCGGAATATACAGGGGAAGCACCAATAAAGACAACAACATACCGCCACGGTTCAATCCCAATGTTAATGCCATGCCAATTGCACCCACCAGACTCAATATAGGGGTACCTAATAACAGGGTAAGCATCAGGGTAATTATACCCTCACCAGGCAAGAACATAAAAAGCCCAAGCAGAGGTGCCAGCAGTATAATAGGCACTCCTGTCACCAGCCAATGGCTGATTATTTTTGCCAGTACTAATAAAGCATTAGAGTGTGGACTAAGCATTATCTGCTCAAGAGTACCGTCCTCATAATCTGACTTAAACAAGGTATCGAGTGAAAGCATAGCAGCGAGAAGTGCCGCTACCCATATAACCCCCGGGGCCATTGTCTGCAGTAACTGTTTTTCGGGTGATACGCCTAATGGAAATAACGTTACCACTATGACGAAAAACAATAACGGGTTGAGTAATTCATTTCGGTGACGATATGACAACATCAAATCACGTTTCACCAAAGAGGAAAACGCACTTAAGGTTGATGGTAGCTGCAACTGAGCACTCATATCAGTGGTTCCAGCTGGGTATTAGGCAAAACTAACTTACGTTGTTCACCCGTGGGTATCGTTATGGGCTGGTGAGAGGTAATTACCAGCATGCCACCTTTAGACAGATGCTTTTCAAACAGGCCTTCCAGCATGCTCACTGCATTTACGTCGAGTGATGTATAGGGTTCATCCAGTATCCAGCACTTGGCCTGGGTCAGAAATAATTGTGCGAGTGCGACACGGCGTTTTTGTCCAGCGGATAACTGGGCACAGGGAACATCTTCAAAGCCATAAAGCCCTACCTGATATAAAGCTTCTTCAATGCCGTTTTCAGTTTTACTGCCATGCAGAGACTTAGCCATACACAAATTCTCTACGGGTGTTAACTCAAACTTTATGGCTGCACGGTGTCCCAGAAAAAGCAGGTTCTGAAAGTAGTCTGATTCGGCATGGTGTATTTTGCGCCCCTGCCACAGCACTTCACCCTCTAAAGGCTGAGCCAAACCCGCCATAATGCGTAACAGGCTGGTTTTACCACTGCCATTTTTCCCTTCCACACGTATCATTTGTCCCGGGCACAGTTCTAAATCAAGATCTTTAAATAAATCTCGATAACCACGGGTGCAACTAATGGATCTTAGGTGTAAACCGGCGACAGCGTCGGTCATGGGTGGGTTTCCTGCTATTTACTGATTTTTACTGATCGCGATTTTACAGGAAAATGCCTGAATAAACAGCGAACCTTGCCATATTTGGAACAGGGACACATAAATAACGCATGAATATGACTCAATCCTTCAACATATTGCTCATTTTCCTTACATATCTTTTAAGCTTTCATATTCTATAATCATTAATACCAATTAACTGATTACAAAACACATGATAAATTATTCAAAAACCCTTCTCATTTTACTTCTCTTATTATCTAAACCCGTTTTTGCAAATACTACAGACTTTGACCCCAAATACCTTCAGGCGCTATTTAACAGCTATAAACGCGGTCAGTCATATGATTATGCTTTGCAATATAAAGCTGAAATGGAAGGTGACCCATATTTTGACTATATGTATGGGGTTTCAGCTATTGATACAGGACACGCAAGTGAGGGTACATTTGCTTTAGAACGTGTATTACTTATATTCCCTGACGACCAGGTTGCTCGCCTTGAACTGGCTCGTGGCTATTTTAATTTACAGGAGTATGCCCTGGCGGGTGAATCATTTAGAGTTGTTCTGCAAACTGAGCCACCAGCTCAGGTCAGAGACACTGCTCAGGCTTATCTGGATAAGATTCGCGTAAGTGAATCACGTTATCGACCAACTCACAGTGGTTTCATTGAGTTATCACTAGGCAATGATGATAATGTAAATGCCGGTGTAGATGAGAATGCAACATTTGCTCTGGCTGCATTTTTAAATGCCGATAGCTTTGGACAGGACGATGTTTTTTCTACTCTGTCAGGCGCATGGACATATGTTCATCCATTCTCACCCGGCTGGTTAGTTGAATCCACCTTGTCTGGAAATTTCAGAAAAAACAAGGAGCTGGATCAGTTTGATACAACTACCGGAACCTTACAACTGGGTGTCACTCACTTACAGGCGTCTAACAAGTATAAAGCTGAATTAATAACGCAACAATTTCAATTAGATGGTAATGAGTACAGATCACTAAACGGTTTGAATTTAAACTGGCAATACACACTTTCAGAACGCTCCAGCTTTAATAGCTCATTGCAATATGCACAATTGGATTATCCAGATTTCAGCGTTAAAAACTCTGACCTGATTACACTTGCCATCAATCACACACATGCTTTTTCGGCTTATTTGCAACCGGTTTTATTCACTACTTTTAGTTTGGGCACCGAAGCGGCTGAAGATGATACTAACCCAGCCACACAGTCAGAAACTGAGCGTGACATCATCAGTTTACGATTTGGAGTGGTATTGAGTTTCACCAACACGCTGGCATTACAAACCACTATCGGCACACAGAATAGCGAATACGCTGCTGCGCCTGCTTTACAACCTGACACTATACGTGAGGATGATTACAGTACAGCCGATCTAAATTTAATTTGGGCATTTGCACGTAAATGGCGAATGGAAACCCGGTATTCATATACAAAAAACAGCTCCACAGACGAACTGAGAGATTATGAGCGTAACGTATTTGACATAACGGCTAATTACACGTTTTAAATATTTATATCTGGAAATATTATGTATAAAACAAAACAATTTAAACACTTTATCAAACCATTAATGATTAGTTTATTAATCAGTAATATTTTTATTACTGAATTATATGCTGGCATTTTAAATGGTACTCATTGGGAAATTAAATCAGGTGACTCTCTATATAAAATTGCCCGAAATATATTTCCAGATAGTACAAAAAAACAGGCTCAGTTACGTAAAGAATTAATTGCGAAAAATCCACAGGCTTTTAAAAACGGTATCAGTAATATTTCAGTCGGAGATAAATTACAGCTACCGGACTTTGCTATTAAAAAGGAAAAACCTGAAGCCATCATTGCGCTAGCAAAACCTGAAAAGATTAAAGCAGCCCCCCCTGCTCAAAAACCTGTTGAAACCGAGCAATTAGTCACACCTGACCCACAGGATGTTATAGGTCAGGTGATTATCAATGTGGGTAAACTATCAGCCCAAAACAGAGGTTCTATTCGTGAATTAAATCGACGTTCATCAATTTACCGTGGTGATACGATAAATACTGGCGAACGCAGCATGACGCAGATTCGCTTAAAAGATGGTGCACTTCTGGCACTTCGACCACATACGGAGTTAAAACTTGCTGAATATCAATATAATGGACAGGAAGACGGCAGCGAACAAAGCATTATAGAGTTAGTAAAAGGCGGCTTCAGAACAATCACCGGCGCTATTGGCCATAAAAACAAACAGAACTATCAAGTCAGAACCACTGTAGCCACCATTGGTATTCGAGGCACCCACTATTCGCTTGTTTTGTGTCAACAGGCTAGCTGCACAGATGACGACACCGGCTCAGTGGAAGATGGCTTATATGGTGGTGTAGCTGATGGCAGCATTGTGATTGAAAACCAGACCGGCATACATCGTTTTAATAACGATCAATTCTTCCAGTTAACATCGGCTAACACTGAACCAGTAGAGTTTTTACTACCGCCTGCTATTTTAAAACACGGTGTTGCCAAACTATCTACTTCGAAAAAAGCCAAAAAGAGCATCAGCAAACAAGTTAAATCAGTACCTCGAAGATTGGCCGTTATATTTGAAGCCAATCAACCTGATTTTGCCAGACGCCCCAAAATACCTGTTGGTGACGCTGATGTTCCACGTGTTGCCGAAGAGTTTTTACCTGATAAGGCCCCTGATGGCTCTGGCATGTTAATCGGTTTTAATCAGGTAGATGATACAGGTGTTATAACCGGCACAGCGGCTTCGGTGATTATTACACCGAATAATAATAACACCATTTTTCTAGGCCCTAATCGCACCCCTATCGCAGGAAGAGAAGCATCAGTCGATCAGGAAACCGGTGCACTGGTGCAGCATGAAGTTATCATGGTTTCCCCTAATGGCGCACTGGCCACTCTGGTACCCTCCAGCGTAGGCGTCAACCCCACTTATGGCGTGAACTGGGGAAGATGGAACGGTAATTTCACCGTATTAGAAGATGGTCAGCCCTTAGATTCTAAAGATAACTTCCATTATATTTATAGCGAAAACCTGACTACACCTACACAGTTAGCCAATCTCGGCGGGCTGGGTGGCTCAGTTAGTTACAGTTTATTAGACGGAACACTACCGACTGATAATTTAGGCATTGTGGCTGCCGGTGCGGCCAGTATAAACATGGATGTTAATTTTATTAATCAAGAAATTACTTCTTATAGTGTTAACGCAAGAGTTGGCTTAACTACCTATAACGCATCTGCTGATTTCATACCGTTTCAAGACCTGGGACGGGAGTTCAACATTCAGAGTGTCTCTATAGGCTGTTCATCAACCTGTACTGGAGAGGCCAGTGTGTTATTTGTAGGCCCACAGGCGCAGGGTGCTATGACCTCTTATCATATAGATGACGCTAATGGCAGCGCATCCATTACGGGTACCGGCTTATTAACCCAGAGTGTTGCTCAATAATCTCTCTTACTGAGCACATAGTCGCCTAATTGCTATAGTGATGATTTTTTCACTATGGCAATACGACTACATGCTTATAACATGGCAATTTATAAACAATTAATATATTCTTTGCGCCCCTGAACACAAATAGTATTAAAGATATGTCATCCATCGCCGACTTTACCAAATCCGAAATATGGACCATCGAAAGTACCCTGAAGGAGCGTTGGGGAAAAGAGAATGAAATAGAACTGCAATTTGCAGATACTGAAATTCGCCTGTTCATGGGTGACAAAGAAACAACTGAGTGCCCTGCCGTTATCTGGCAACATGAAGGCTGTAATTTTATTATTTTTAAAAGCGGCATACAGAGTTACCGTTGCCAGTTTTTCTATAAAGGTTATCAGCAGTATGGAACCGGCGTTCATGAATACGATGATATTGGTGACTGTATTATTTCTCTGTTACAGGTTCAATCAGATCAGAATCGTGAAAACCAGATTGAAGAAGACAGCAGTGACGGCTCTTTACCTCGTGGCACAGAAGTAAAAAAATAAACTCTAAGAGCGCGACTCACTGCTCTTAATTAAATATTCTCAAATATTTCTCAGTACAAAATGGACGACCAGACAGGTCGTTCATAGCTTATTTCATTATCTACTAATATTCTGCTTATAATACTCACTAGGGGCTACATAAATAAGCTTAATTTGTACCTCCCCCCCGCATGAGTCATTATCTTTTCCCAAAATTTATATGGTTTTTAGGTTTTTAAAACAATCTAAAAACGATGACAAAATTATAAACGAGGAAAAAATCTAATGAGCGCTAAAAATGCATTTTACGCACAATCAGGTGGGGTAACTGCGGTTATCAATGCTTCTGCTTGTGGCGTTATCGAAACAGCACGTAAACATTCAGACAAAATTGCTAATGTATATGCCGGTCGTAACGGTATTATCGGCGCACTAGAAGAAGACTTAATTGATACTAATCTTGAGTCTGCAGACGATATCTCTGCACTTAAAAACACACCGTCAGGTGGTTTTGGTTCTTGCCGTTTCAAGTTAAAAAGCCTTGAAGATAATAAAGTTGAATACGAACGTTTAATCGAAGTATTTAAAGCTCACAACATTGGTTACTTCTTTTATAACGGCGGCGGTGACTCAGCTGACACATGTTACAAAGTATCTCAGTTATCTGAAAAAATGGGTTATCCTGTACAAGCTATTCATGTACCTAAAACCGTTGATAACGATTTACCAATTACAGATAACTGCCCGGGTTTCGGTTCAGTGGCTAAATACATTGCGGTTTCTGCATTAGAAGCCTCTTTCGATGTTCGCTCAATGGCTAAAACATCAACTAAGATTTTCGTTCTTGAAGTTATGGGTCGTCACGCAGGCTGGATTGCAGCGGCTGGTGGTTTAATTGAAGACGAAGGTATCCCTGTTGTTATTCTTTTCCCTGAAATTGAATTTAATCAAGATAAGTTCATGGCTCAGGTTGATGCTAAAGTTAAAGAGCATGGTTTCTGTACCATCGTGGTTTCAGAAGGTATTCATTACCCTGACGGCAAGTTCCTGGCTGAACAAGGCACACGTGATAATTTTGGTCACGCTCAACTAGGTGGTGCAGCACCTGTAGTTGCGAACATGATTAAAGAAGCACTGGGTTATAAATTTCACTGGGCAGTTGCAGATTACTTACAACGCGCAGCGCGCCACTTAGCTTCAGAATCAGATGTTGAACAGGCATACGCACTGGGTCAAAAAGCGGTTGAGTTTGCACTAGACGGTGAGAATTCAATTATGCCTACTGTTGATCGACTTTCTAATGATCCGTATGAATGGAAAATTGGTAAAGCAAATTTAGCTGACGTGGCTAACGTTGAAAAAATGATGCCTATGGAATATATAACTGAAGATGGCTTCGGCATTACTCAGGCCTGTAAAGATTATCTTACACCCTTAATTAAAGGTGAGGCTTATCCGGCTTATAAAGAAAACGGATTACCTGATTATGTAACGCTTAAGTTACAGTCAGTTGACAAAAAACTCGAAATATTCGAAGTTTAAAAAAGTTAAGGGGAAGTTTTTACTTCCCTTTTTTTATTTAAAACAAAAAGCATTTGTCCGCAAATGCACGCAAATGAACGCAAAGTTTTTTATTTTTTGTGCGCCTGCGGCGCTTGATACTTAAAAATATTTTGCCTTTATTCGCGTTCATTCACGTACATTTGCGGACTAGATGCCTTTAAAATGACTTTAGAAAAAGCACGAGAAATGATCGCGGATCACGTAGCTATTGCAGGTGGCTATAACCAGACATCCACTAAAATTGTTTTGGGTGAATTACAAAACGATGTTGGTCAGGAAGCAGTTGATAGTGTCATTCGTGAATTTGGCCTGGAAGAGTTATGGGGTTTTAAACCGGGCACTAAAATAGAAAGAATGTATAAATAAAAATTAAACCAAACATATAAAAAACTTTTGCACACATAAATATTACTCGTTACAGATTGAAACAGCATTGCCTTGAGATTGATAAATATCAATGTTACAAGCTGACTATGAAGCCTATAGTCTCTCATCAAGTTTCAATAAAACGTTAATGACTGATTTTTAAACGGAATTTCAAACTTAGTCTGAATATTTTACATGTGCGAATAAACTATTTTCGACGAGCCAGATTTAAGTATTTTTTATAATCTGACTCACACATTTTTAACAATAATAAAGTTGGGGGTCAGAAATATGTCCACAGGACTAATAATCGCTTTAGTGTGTGCTTTAATAGGCATTGCTTACGGCGTCGTTTCAATATTCACTATTTTATCCAAGCCAATGGGTAATGATAAAATGGTGGAAATCGCTAATGCGGTTCAGGAAGGCGCTATCGCTTATCTGGCTCGCCAATACACAACCATTGGTATGGTTGGCGCGGTATTGTTTATCGCTATGGGTTTTGCTCTTGGCTGGTATTCCGCTATCGGTTTTGCAATCGGTGCAATTCTCTCTGGTGCAGCTGGTTACATCGGCATGCATGTTTCGGTTCGTTCTAACTCTCGCACAGCTGAAGCGGCTAAAGAAGGTATTAACCCTGCCCTTCAAGTTGCATTTAAAGGCGGCGCTATCACCGGTATGTTAGTGGTAGGTCTTGGTCTTTTAGGTGTTGCGGGTTACTACACTGTATTAACAATGATGGGCGTTTCACAAGAAGACGCACTACATGCATTAGTTGGTCTGGCATTTGGTGGCTCATTAATTTCTATCTTCGCGCGTTTAGGCGGTGGTATCTTCACTAAGGGTGCAGACGTTGGTGCCGACATCGTTGGTAAAGTTGAAGCCGGCATTCCTGAGGATGACCCACGTAACCCGGCAACCATTGCTGATAACGTAGGTGACAACGTAGGTGACTGTGCAGGTATGGCAGCTGACCTGTTTGAAACATATGCGGTAACGATCATTGCAACCATGTTATTAGGTGGCCTGGTAATGAGCGAAATTGGTGAGCTAGCAGTAACTTACCCATTAGTTCTAGGTGGTGTTTCAATTATCGGCTCTATCATCGGTACTTTCTTCGTGA
>Ga0316204_10005151_pt1 | contig 22121 bp, 3 predicted proteins | sample 6monrhotite_MG_2_FD_205661 | JGI IMG/M metagenome (GOLD analysis project Ga0316204, IMG submission 205661) | Microbial mat bacterial communities from mineral coupon in-situ incubated in ocean water Damariscotta River, Maine, United States -... | ecosystem: Environmental > Aquatic > Marine >... | reverse complement strand
ATGCTGATGAGAAAACGATCAGGAATTACGTTCAGAACCAGTTAGTTGTTCTGAATAGTAAAGAAAAACCAGCTAACCAGTTGGAGTTGTTTTAAAACTCGGCCCGCTTGCGGCCGAGATTTTTATAGCCAACAAGAAATGTCCGCCTTGTTCAATCACCTTTTCACCAATTTCTGTTTGACAACCCATGACATCGATAGTGATCGTCGCGCCATTAATATCAAGCATTTCCAAGAGCTTAGGGATAGCGGTTATTTCGTTAGACTTATTATTGACTTGTACTTGACCAAAACACATATTGTTAGCCACAGACCATGCATTGACTAGCCATACGGCTTTGTTGTTATTTATTTTTCCGAGTGTTCGGCGTAAAACTTTTCCATCCAATGCAATCACATTTTCATCTTTAACGGCGAGTTGTTTTATCCATTGAGTAAAACATTTTACAAAGGCTGATTGATCGAGTCGGTTAATGACATCATTGAATGTATCGTGGCTTGGCACACCATTTGGCATGTCCAAGAACGATTCAAACCACTTCTTTTTGGAGCGACCAAACTCTGCCATTGTGACAAAATTATCAGCCCCACAAATAACAGCACAGATAGCAATTGTAATAATATTGATCAGTGGATGGTGCTGAGCACGTGCCATACGAGGATCTTTAAACTCTTTAAAAATTTCAGACAAACTAGTGGTGACCATTTCTAACTCTCAAAGGTTAGAATAGATCATATCTACCGATCTGGGTCAATGAGTTTTTGTTTTTTCGAGAAAAGTATTGGGGTAACTGGTTATTTATAACCCGTTTGCCCTAGCTTTGACTGTTTTTATAATTAAAGCTGCGGTACACTATACATCTTGAGTAGTATTTTGTAGTAATTTAAATCTTAGTATAGGATTTATTAACCTGGAATTATGGAAAAGATAAATAATAATGAATTAGTTGGGAAACACTTCAAGGTCGAAAGACAAAGAGAACTTCTTAACAGCTGGCTCCCTCACTTAAAGCAAGTACCCGGTATGGAACTTATCTGGCTGGAAGGTAGTTTAGTCGACCCAAACAGAGAAAATCCGGGATCAGACATAGATATCCATTTTGCAATTGCTGATGACGTCTATGAGGAAGTATGGGAATCAAATCGAGAGCAGGTATTCCTGCCATTAGGAGAGGTTTTACTTCTTTCACCTTTTAGAGTTATTACAGAGCATGGCATTTTAGTCGAATTCGATGGTCACAAAACCAGCGATGTCATTGGCAAGGAAGTCTTTAAGCAAGAATTTCTATTAAACCGTCTTCCAGAAGGTCAGCCGAATTTTCATTACCGCGAGGATTGGGGGCGCGCTTCTGTTAAGTGGCCTTATTCCGATAAAATTGCGGTTGAAAAATTCGCCGAATTATCAACGCTGGAATTACTACGGCGTCTCAGTACTGCAGCTACGCCTTTTTACAAAGACGAACCTTTCTCTGCACTGATGTGCCTGGATCTGCTTAGATCTAATCTGGTACACATATTATATTACAGAAAAGGTGTGAAGCCCTTTATGCGCACCAAGCACCTTGATCAGGTTTTCTGTTCTGACATGCTCAAACAATACGAATATGTCCAGTTTCGACAGGATGAAAATCCACTTGAGTTCAGCTCCATTGCAAAGGCAACTCTCAGGACTTTTGAGATGCTTATTAAGAACGCTAGGGCTTTACATGAACAAGCCGGGCTACAAGCACCTGACAAGTGGCTCGATCTCCTGGATCGAAAGATAACAACACAGCTTCAGGAATTTTGTTGATTCTAGAAGCAGTAAAGTCTGGCTATTATCAATAGCCAGACTAGATGATGTAATCAACCTTGATAGTTGTATAACTTCTTAGTTTGATGTGCTTAAAGGCTCTCGTATTACGTGAAGTAATACTGAGTAACTACAGATGTTATGATTAATATACTTTCCTGTTTCTGCAGACTAAATACCCGTCTATTTAGAGCCGCAATATAGAAAATGAATATTGATTCAACTCAAGCAGTCTTCGACTTTCATAATTCAGTTCACTAAGTGCAAGCATGAACGATTTAAAAGAAGAAATTGTGCAGGTTAGAGGTATGTGTCAAGGAACCTGGTTGTGGGACACAGATGTTGTACGCCGAGAAGGAACAGTGCTTTGAATCTAACAATGAACCTTTTAGCGTATTTTTTTTAGCACCCAAAAGCATATAAAAGATATCACTAGTAAATTATGAATAATCGGAATAGCTTCCCGCTAACGCTGCCGCAGTTTGATCTTTATATCCATCAAATGCTGTACCCCCAAAGCCCGCTTTACAATGTCGGCAGTTATATAAAATGTGGTGCCATTGAGGTCGATAGGATGAAGCGGGTACACGCCAAACTTGTCTCAAGTCACAGCGTTTTTAGTCTGCGGATGACCAATGTGGGCAATGACGTAAAGCAATATGTTAGCCCGACAACAAACACCCAATTGGAGTTAGTGGATTTTTCTGATGTGGCGGAACCTGAAAAGGCGGCCAATAATTGGATAAAAAAGAACAATGAGATCCCGTTTGATCTAGAAGAAACCGAACTGTATCGTGCTTATCTATTAAAGGTTGGTGAGCAGTCTTATTGGTACTATTTTGTTTGTCATCATTTGATTCTAGATGGATTGAGTGTCGTTATTTTTTGTAAAAAACTGGCCCTATATTACAAATCTCCTGAGTTTGTTGAATCTGAGCCCTTTGATTGGACAGAGATAACGCAACAAGACATCGAATACAAAACAAGTGATAAGTATACCAAGGATAAAGAATACTGGACTCAGTATTGTGCTGATCGGTCTGAGAGATTGCATCAGCCGATATACCGCAAACACTTTTCGGATCTGACCAATATCCCCAGTTGCCGACAAACCCTGCAACTTGAGCGAAGCCTTGTAAATAGGCTGGATGAGTTAGCACGGGACATGAATGTAGGTTTGTCTCAGGTTTTTTTAGGGATTATCGGCCTTTATTTTTTAATTGCACATAAGAAGCGACACCTCCTGTTCGGAGTAGCGACCATGAACAGAAAGAATTTTGCTCAAAAGCAAATGATAGGTTCATTTTCTAATGTGAATCCACTACTGCTTGAAATAGACGAGCAATTAACGGTTCGTGAGTTTATCGCCAATATCGCCAGATTGCAGAAATCTTGTTATCGCTTTCAGCGTTATCCCAGTGGAGATTTAATTCGAGAAATAGGGGGCGCACATGCTGATACGCCATTTTATGATGGAACTTTTAACTACGGTATTCAAAAACAAGAGTGTGAGTTTGTCGGCCTAGAGTCTGAAATTATCAACTTGCCTCACAACCACGAGCAATCGCCGATATCTTTTGTGATTTGGGATAAGAATAGTGAGCTGTTGGATGTTCATATTGATTACAACTTGGGCTATTACAAGGATGACGAAATAGCCTTGCTGATCAATCGTCTTGAGAGCTTGTATCGCAATTTTGCTAATAACTGTAGTAAAACCATTGGCGAGCTAAATATTCTTCCCAACAGTGAGAGTCAGTTTTTACAACAGCGATTATCTGCTCAGGTGCCACAATACAAAGGCGCAACACAGCTACATAATTTATTTGAAAATGCCGCACAGCGCTTTCCCAAGTGTATCGCAGTACAAATGGCGAAGCGGCAATTAACTTATGCACAATTAGACGCAGCTGCTAATTCGCTGGCCAACCAACTTATTGCTAGAGGTGTGCAACAGCAAAGTCTGGTTGGTATATGTCTGGAGCGGTCTGTAGAAATGATGATTGCGATACTGGCAATTCTTAAAGCAGGTTGTGCATATGTTCCGCTAGATCCTACTTTTCCAAAGGCGAGGCTGAGGGGTATTCTTCAGGATGCCGCATTGTATTTTGTAATCACTCAGGCTGAACTAGTGAATTTAGTCCAGTCTGAGGAAGGTAACTTCCAGAACAGTGAAGAGCCATTCAGCACCGATAAGAAACTACAGCTTGTTGTTTTAGATAGTAAAGAGCCTATTTCCCAGTCCTTGGAACAACCGGTCTTGAGGGAAAATCAACAACCTATAGATCTGGCCTACTTAATATACACCTCTGGCTCTACGGGCAAACCCAAAGGCGTCATGGTGGAGCATGGTAAAATCACCGAGCATATTGATGCCGTTATTAACAAGTATGACTTTAGCGTTGAGGACAACGTCCTGCAAGTCGCGAACTACGGCTTCGACACTTTTATTGAGCAAACATTTGCGGCCTTAGCCTCGGGCGCCACTGTGATTATGGCCCCCAATCATCTGTTGGATGCCTACGCTTTTTTCCAGTTGGTACAACAGCACAGTATAACTATTACAGATCTTACTCCCGCCCATTTTCATCAATTGCTATCACCAACAATGGCACAGCATTGGCAAAATGCCAGTATCAGTCGGGTAGTTATCGGTGGCGAAGCCCTGGACAGTCAAATTATCCATGACTGGTATCAATACGGTAATCCCATAAATTGTAAGCTGTTCAACGCCTATGGACCAACCGAGGCGGTGATTACTTCTGCGGTTCGGGAAATAAAACCAGAAGACAAAACACAGGTTCGTATTGGTGAAGTGTTTGGCAACCGCCAGCTTCGAATATTGAACCAGGACCTGACGGCTACGCCAGTGGGTTTTGTCGGAGAATTGTATATCGGTGGACCTTTATTGTCCTGTGGCTATTTAAATCACGAAGAGTTAAATCAAAGCCGATTTGTAATAGGGGCTGATGATGCTCGTCAGTATAGAACCGGTGATCTGGTTCGTTTGTTACCAGATGGCGAACTTGAATTTATCGGACGTGTAGATGATCAGGTCAAAGTAAATGGTTTTCGCATTGAACTGCAGGAAATTGAAAGTCAGTTAATGGCCACTCAGCAATTAAACTCCTGTATAGTAATTGCAAAACGAGATAAAAGTCAGCAGCTCAGATTGTTTGCCTATGGTGTTGCTAAAAACAACTGTCATAAGGCTGACCTTTCCCAATCTTTATTGCAGCATCTGAATTTACAGCTGCCCAATTACATGGTGCCTAGGGATATTATTCTGCTTGACCAGTGGCCATTATCGGCCAGTGGCAAAGTAGACAAATCAGCGTTACCTGAGCCTGAACTTTTACGCCAGCGAGATACACGTTTACAGCAAATCAACACTCCTTTACAAGCGCGACTGAGCCAGTTAATTTGCGAGGTTGTGGGCGTTGATAATGTTGGTCTTCACGACAATTTTTTCGATATTGGTGTGAACTCAATACTGTTATTGAAAATTCAACGGGCGATTAATGATGACGGTCAGTTTCAGGTAAAAACTACCGACTTATTTACCCATTCCAGCGTCGCTAAACTGGCTAAGTTTTTGGGATCAGATAACAATGAAAATCGTGATTCAAAACGAGCCGAAAAAAGCTCGGAAGAAGTGCCAAAAGCCGACAACCAGAGCAATGATAGAGACATTGCTATCATTGCATTAGCCTGCCGTTTTCCTGATGCTGATGGTATTGAGCAGTTCTGGGATAACTTGATCTGCGGCAAAGAATCGATTGAACATTTTGGCCGGGAAACACTTCTTAATGCAGGTGTTTCTGAGCAAAATCTGGCCCATGATGCTTTTGTGAGCTCAGGTATTGTTCTGGATGATATTGAACACTTCGACGCCGAACTTTTTAAATTTAGCCCTAGGGAAGCTGAAACCTTGGATCCCCAACAGCGGTTATTGTTTGAATGCGCACACGATGCACTAGAGCAAAGTGGTTATGGCAGCAAAACCGAGGCACAGAATATCGGAGTGTTTGTGGGAGTGGGTAACAGTCGATATCTGGCCGATAACCTGACACCAAATTCCCGACTGCGGGATAGGATCGGAGAACTGGCCATTGAACTTGGTACCAGTAAAGACTATGTGGCCACTAAGCTAGCTTACAAATTCAATCTGAGTGGTCCGGCTGTCAATATTAATACAGCCTGTTCAACTTCTTTGGTGTCAGTACATCAGGCCTGTATGAGCCTACTTGATGGCTCAAGTGAAGTGGCTCTTGCAGGCGGCGCCTCTATTGGCTTGTTAAAAGCCGAGGGGTATATCGCTGAAGAAGGCGGTATTGCCTCTTTGGACGGCCATTGCCGCACCTTTGACCAAAACGCCAGCGGCACACGACGAGGCAGTGGTGCAGGCGTTGTATTGCTTAAACCTCTTAATAAAGCCGTTACCGATGGGGATTGTATTCATGCCGTTATCAAGGGAAGTGCAATCAATAACGATGGAGCTGACAAAGTTGGGTATACCGCGCCGGGAGTTCAGGGGCAAAGTCAGGTAGTAGCGGCTGCACTGCGTGCAGCGGACGTATCTCCTGCTAGTTTGGGGTATCTCGAAACCCATGGAACCGGCACTGTGTTGGGGGATCCCATCGAGGTGGCGGCACTTAAAACAGCGTTTGGTGATACGTTACACAAACAATACTGTGCTCTGGGTACATTAAAGCCAAATATCGGTCACCTAGACTCTGCTGCAGGTATCGCCAGTTTGATTAAGACGACTCAGGTTCTGAAAAATAGACAATTACCGCCTTCAATTAATTTTCAGCAGGCTAATGAACAGCTGGATCTGGAGAATAGTCCATTTTACGTTAATACCACAGCAAGAACTTGGTCAGAGCAAAGCTTTCCACGTCGTGCAGGGATCAGCTCTTTTGGTATTGGTGGTACAAATGCTCATGTCATTTTAGAAGAATATCTCTCAACCCCTGCACCAGAAGCGGTGGATTCAACTCAGCTGATTATCTTGTCAGCCAATAGTGAAGCCTCACTGGTCGGTTATAAGAAAAAGCTTGCCCGGTTTCTCCGCCAAAGCTATAGACATCGCCAGAACCAAAACCAAGATCTGGACATCCACATCCGAGATATCGCTTACAGCCTTGCTCGGAGAACAGAATATCAGCACCGTTGCTGTCATATCTGTAATTCGACTGAGCAGTTGGTCCGAGTTTTGGAAAATGATACACAAGCCCATAGTAGCCAATTTGTGGTTGCCGGGAATACATCTGTAAAGCCGGTATTTTTATTTCCGGGGCAAGGCAGTCAGTATCGAGCTATGGGTAAAGGCCTTTATGAAAGTCAGCCGCTTTTTAGGTCGACTCTACAAGAGTGTGCAGCCATTCTTGAGCCTCTGTTGGGGCTTGATATCTGCACATTACTCTACCAGGGCCAGGATGAAGAAATTAAGCAAACCCGTATTACCCAAGCTCTGTTATTTTCTTTTGAATATGCGTTGGCGAAGCTATGGCTTTCTTGGGGAATTAAACCTTCGGTGATGTTGGGCCACAGTCTCGGTGAGTATGTGGCTGCTTGTATTTCTGGAGTGTTTTCTTTAGAAGATGCCTTAAAAATTGTCGCTTATCGCGGCGAATTAATGCAGAAACAGGCACCTGGCGCAATGTTGTCTGTGTCCCTGAGTAAAACGGAATTTCTGGAGTTCTTAGACAGTCACAATGAAAGTTTTGGGAACGTTTGTCTGGCTGCTGTTAATGGCAGAGAAAACTCCGTTGCTTCCGGTTCTTTTGAAGCTATCGCAGCGCTTAGAACTGAACTGAACAGGCAGGGGATTCACTGTGTTGCACTGGATACTTCACATGCATTTCATTCCAGTATGATGACAGGGGTCCTGAAGGATTTCGCCGATTTCATGGCCAGCATCGCGGTTTCAGCTCCTCGGCTACCCTTTATTTCGAATTTTACTGGTCAATTAATTACACCAGAACAAGCCATGGCACCTGACTATTGGTGTCAGCATTTAATTGGCACAGTACAGTTTTCCAGGGGTATAGATGCCTTGGTGCAAATGGGAGAGTCTGTATTTCTGGAAATAGGACCAGGCAATACTCTAATCAACCTGGTTAAAAGACATCAACCAGCCAGTAATTTGTCGCTACTGGCGAGCGTTAAAAACAAGAAGAACTACACAGACGACGAAGCCTTTTTGCTGTCATGCCTTGGGAGCCTATGGCAACGCGGCGTCTCTGTTGACTGGTCAGGGGGCTTCAATGTGAAAAATCTAAATAAAAATAGTCCAAAGGCAGACAGTTTTCAGCAAAAAAACAATGCCCCGTCAGCGCCGCGCATGACCTGGTTGCCTGGTTACCACTATGACAGAAAGCGCTATTGGATAGACGCCGCCGCACCAGTTTCAGAACTGGTTGATAATGCTCAGAAAACATCTGCCGACTGGCTCTATCAACTCAGTTGGAAAGCCCAGCCGCAGGTAAAAAATAGCTTAGTGTCGTTAGAAACTCAGACTGCCATTCAGGTGGAAAACAAGTGTGAGAATAGCGCAAGCATTCGTTTCGCACTTGTGTTGATGGATCAGGACGAAGTGACGAACGCCCTTTGCGAATCACTTCAATATCAGGGCTATGAGCGGATCATTCGTGTCTATCGCGGTGGCACTTATAAACAACATGATGATTGGCAATTTACGTTAGAGCCTAATGTCTATTCCGGTTACGCTTCGTTGTTCAATGTGCTACAACATAACGATATCTCACCTGAGTTGATTGTTCACGGATGGAACCTAGACGAGGTTGCTGAGGAAAGCTGGAAGCTGCATGAAGATATATTTAATTCTGGACTATACAGTGTCATGCACCTGTTACAGGCCCTTGAACAGGTGTATTTCCACAAACCAATGGCGCTAAAAATATTAACCAGTTATGGACAGCTGTTTGATGCCGATGATGTTATTTACCCGGAAAAGGTCTGTTTGAGCGCTTTGCCTGCGGTGATCTCACAAGAATATCCCCACATTAGCTGTCAGTGTATTGATGTTGAACTCGTTCCTTCTCGTTATCTGGCTAAGCAAGTTCGTACATTGACCAGAGAGATTATCAGTGATTCCGCAGACGAAGTGGTTTGCCTGCGGGGCAATCAGCGTTGGCATCAAACTATTGAACCTATGACAGCGCTAACGGAACCCAGCTTACTGAAGGGTAACGGCGTTTATGTAATCAGTGGTGGTTTGAGTGGTATAGGGCTGGCTTTAGCTGAATATTTGGCGGAGCAGTATCAGGCAAAAATCGCGTTGATTGCCCGTACTGATTTTCCGTCGCCTTCAACCTGGTCACAGTGGCAGGCTCAGAACCCGAAAAACAGTGATGTTAGCAAGACTATTGTGAGACTGCAGCGTATTCAAAGTCTGGGTAGCGAGTTGATGATCTGTCGTGCAGATATTGCTTCAAGAACTTGTGTAGATCGCGTTCTGGCACAAATTAACCAGCGCTTTGGACAACTTAATGGCTTTATCCATTCTGCGGGAGTTGCAGGCAGTGGAGTGATATCCCACAAGACCACAGGCGATATTCAAAGGGTATTGCAGCCAAAGGTGCAAGGTTCGATGGTACTGACCCAGGCACTGAAAAAGTATCGTCCTGATTTGGTGGTGTTTTGTTCTTCGTTGTCTTCGATGCTGGGTGGACTGGGGCAATATGAATACAGTGCTGCTAACGCTTTCCAGGACGCGCTGGCTCACCGGGAAACCTCTCAGACGACCCGATATATTGCCATCAATTGGGATTCTTGGGGAGAGTCTGGGATGCTGAAGGACAGTATTGAGCAGGGGTTACTGCCAGATAGCGCAAAAGAGTATTTGTCCGATGCGATATCTAATAACGAGGGTAAGCTAGCTTTTGGTCGTGTGCTCAGCCAGTTACACACCCAAGTACTGGTTTCAAAAGTTAACCCGGCCAGACAAAAGTATTTGCCCGGACTTCAGGCTCCGCAATCATCATCAAGCGAAGCGCAACATCAAAGACCTGAACTTGCGACGGCTTACGTCGCACCTGTTACCGACATAGAAATAGCATTGGCTGACATTTGGTCAGACCTGATGGGTTTTACCCTTATCGGGGTAGATGATGATTTTTACGCCCTCGGTGGTGATTCGTTGATTTTGGGAAGACTGGTTTCCAAAATTAATCAGCAGTGGTTGATTAGCTATCCAATTAAAGCCGCATTTGAACACACAAACATAAGCGCCATGGCTGCGGGTATCGAACAATATTTAGCTCCGCAACAACCCGAGTTGCTGGGTGATATGGAATACGAAGAGGAACTGTTATGAGTGCACAGGGAATTTTAAACAGAGCTGAGAAACTTGGCATACATCTCTATATTAAAGATGGCTCACTGGCCATAAAATCTCCTAAAGGAAGTCTGTCGGCTGAGTTTCGAGAAGAGATAAAGCAGTCGAAGCAAGAGATTATTCGCTATTTAAAGGATAGTGAGCATAAGGAATTAAGATTACAGGATCTCGATCCTAATCTGGTGCGTCAGCAAGAGTTACAATTGTCTTTTGCACAGCAAAGGTTGTGGTTTATTGATCGCCTAGAAGGCGGCAGTCGTCAATATCACATGCCGGGACGTATTGATGTTCGCGGCGAATTTAATGTGTCAGCAGCAGAGCTAGCCCTTAAGCGGATCATTGCACGTCATGAAGTGCTGAGAACCGTTTTTGTGGAGGAAAATGGTGAACCGACACAGGTCATCAATGAACATTGTGACTTTACCCTGACCCGATACGATCTTACTGCCATTGGTGAAAGTCATCAGCAAAGCCAGATCGATAATATTGTCGCTGAAGAAAACGCTAGGTTGTTTGACCTGGAACAGGATGTGATGTTGCGGGCGAGCTATATTCTGCTCGCGCAAGAAGGGTTGCAGCAACAAGGGGTGTTTGTTTTCAACATGCACCACATCGCGTCTGATGGCTGGTCGGTTGAAGTTCTTATTCAGGAATTTATCGCCCAATATGAAGCCGCATTATCTGGTGCTGAAGATCCTCTACCACCTTTGCCATTGCAATATGCTGACTACGCTTGGTGGCAAAGGCGATGGTTGATAGGGGATGTGCTCAATCGGCAGTTAGGTTATTGGCAAAAGCAGCTGGCAGGCGTCCCTGTTCTGCACAGCTTGCCGACAGATTTTTCACGACCAAAAAGCAAGACCTACGATGCTGGCAGTTTTAGTCAGCCCTTGGGCCAGCATTTAAGTCAGGCGCTGAAAGCAACTGCGGCAGAGCAAAAAGTCACCTTGTTTATGTTGTTGCATGCGACTATCTGTTTGCTGTTGTCGCGACACAGTAATAGCAAAGATATTGTAATAGGTACGCCCGTCGCTAATCGTCTGCACGCCGAAATTCAGTCGCTAATTGGCTTTTTTGCCAATACACTAGTGCTGAGAGTGAATACTGATTTTGAAAACTTCGCCGAATATTTAGAGCAGGTGAAAAAGGTTAATTTGGATGCTCAGGCCAATCAGGATGTGCCTTTTGAACAAGTAGTTGAATTATGTAATGTGCCGCGTAACAGCAGTCATTTACCTCTTGTCGAAATACAGTTTAGCTTGGTGAATGACTATGCTGAATTGCAAAGCCTGTCTGGTGTGGAGTTCTCTGTAATTGATACTAGCGAGACTACCACTAAGTTCGATCTGAACATTAATGCAGAGGTTAGAGATGGCAATATCAATCTGATCTGGGTTTATAATAAAGATCTGTTTAAAGTTGAGCGAATTGCTCGTTTACACGAGCACCTAGAGCGATTACTTGCTGGTATCGTTGAAAATCCTCTGACCGGACTTGGTGATTTGGAAATGTTGTCTGGGCAGGAAGTTAGACAACTGGTTCATCAAACCGAAGCTGCAAGAGCTAACTTTCCTCAGAGTTTGTTGCTCCATCAAAGGTTCGAATCACAGGCGCTCCTGTATCCTGAGAGTACGGCCTTGAGCTTTAAAGATGAAGCCAATAGCTTGGAAGAGCAGGTCATAACTTATAAGCAGCTCAATGAATCAGCCAATCAACTAGCCCACTATTTAAAAGCTAAATTGGCCACAAATAATGAGCAAAGTGAAGTTTTAGTTGGCTTGTATTTTGAGCGTTCCATTGACGCTATTGTGGCAATGCTTGCGGTGCTTAAAGCGGGTTGCGCCTATTTGCCGTTGGACGCCAGTTTACCTAAGGCTCGCCTTAACTATCTCATTGAGGATAGCGACGTAAATCTGTTGTTATCCCAAACTAGTCTTATGGACGGTTTAAACGTAGATGATGGATTCGCTTCAGATCCACTTTTAAATTTGGTTGCTATCGACAGTGAGCTTGTTAAAGCGCAGATCGCGACTCATTCCATCAACCCAGTTCCATCGTCTGCCCAGCAGGGAGACTCACTGGCCTATGTAATTTATACATCTGGTTCTACCGGAAAGCCCAAAGGCGTGTTACAAACCCACGAAAATGTGGGACGGTTGCTGGATGCGACCCAACGAGATTTTAAGTTCAATCATAAGGACGTGTGGACGCTTATTCATTCCATTGCCTTTGATTTTAGTGTATGGGAGATCTGGGGGGCACTGGCTCACGGTGGTCACCTTGTTGTCTGTAACTGGGAACAGACCCGAGATAGCCAAAAGTTCCTAGATCTTTGTTTGGAAAGGCGGGTTTCAGTGCTTAATCAAACACCTCAGGCTTTTAACCTGTTCCGCCAAACTGCACTGGAACAAAAGGCACAATTTGACGCTCTCAGGTATGTGATTTTCGGCGGCGAAGCATTGCAAATTGACAGCTTGGTACCCTGGTGGCAGCACTATGGTGAAACCCAGCCCCAGCTGGTGAATATGTATGGGATCACCGAAACCACTGTGCATGTCTCCTACAAACCTCTGACCCGTCAGGACGTTGGTAGTTCTTCAATTGGGACAAGTCTTTCAGACCAAAGTTTAGTTTTATTAGATGACAATCTAAACCCGGTTCCAGCCGGATGCGTAGGTGAAATTTACGTAGGTGGTGCTGGGCTGGCGCGTGGTTATTTGAATCGACCTGAATTAAACCGTGAGCGATTTATTGAACACACCTTTGCTGAAAACCTGCGCCTGAGGTTTTATAAAACTGGCGACTTAGGTCGCTATATGGACAACGGAGAGCTGGAGTATCTGGGTCGTTGTGACGCTCAAGTTAAGATTCGAGGGTATCGCATTGAGTTAGGGGAAATCGAGTACCACCTAAGCGATTGCGAGGGCGTAAATTCCTGCCGGGTGATTGCTCAGGAGGTCAATAGCGATAGCTCTTTGGTGGCTTATGTTGTTGCGGAGAAGTTCACAGAGGTAAATGAGGCGATTGATTTGTGGCGAGCTCAATTGCAGCATCATTTGCCGGACTACATGGTGCCCGGGCATTTTGTACTCTTAGATAAACTGCCTATGACTGCAAACGGTAAGCTCGATGTTAAAGCTTTGCCGAGAGTGAATAGCAATATTGTAGTGGGTGAATACAGGGCACCACGAGATGAGATAGAACAGACATTAGTGGCTATCTGGGTCGATTTATTAAACTTGCCGACAACCGAAATCAGTATTGATGCCAGCTTTTTTAAACTGGGTGGTCATTCGCTGCTTGTGGTCAAGCTCATCAATGAAGTTAGACTTCAATTTAAGCAAGACATCGACATTAAAACCGTTTTTGAGCATAACAGTATTGCCGCCATCGCTAATATTCTGCGGGACAAAGCCCATGATATTACCGGACAGAAAGCGGAACAGTATACCCCCATTCCGGAATTGCTCCCCAGAACAGAAAGAGACGATAAATCGCCACTATCCTATGGTCAGCAACGCCTTCTGTTCGTTGACCGATATCAGGATGGTACACCTGAATACAACTTGGGGCTGACATTAGAGTTATCAGGAAAGTTTGATGTTGATGCTATCGAGCAGGCCATTTCGCAAATTATAGCCCGTCATGAACCACTGAGAACGGTGTTCAGCGATCAAGATGAAACTCCGCAACAGCTTATAATCGAACACTTTGAATTTGCTTTAACGCGTCACAACCTCGCTGCACTTAGTGAGTCGCAGCAGCAAAATCGGGTTGCAGAACTATTACGTCAGGAACCGCTGGCGATATTCGATCTTAGCCGCGATTTACCTATCAGAGCATGCTATATCCACCTTTCGGGTGATGGCGAAGTAGCCAAAGGACTGTTTTTAATTACGTTACATCACATCGCCTCTGATGGCTGGTCTGTGGCTATTTTGGTAAAAGAATTGGTGCAGCGTTATCAGGCGATCCTAAGTGGTGAGCAAACGTTGCTGGCTCCATTGAATATTCACTATGCTGATTATGTACACTGGCAGCGACAGTGTTTGCAAGGGCTGCGAAAAGAAAGCCAGTTGAGCTACTGGCGCAAACAATTGGCAGGTATTCCTGGCTCGCACTCTTTGCCTTTGGACAGTCGCAGGCCTGTGGCCAGACAATACTGTGGCGGTCTGGTTGAGCATGTCTTAACACAAACCCTTGTAGAAAAACTTAATGAATTGGCTCGTGGTCACGGCATAACATTATTCATGTTATTGCATGGGGCTTTATCTCTGGTTATATCCAGACATAGCAATAGTAAAGATATTGTGGTGGGCACGCCGGTTGCCAATCGTCCACACTCCGCGTTGGAACCCCTAATCGGCTTATTTGTTAACACCTTGGTTTTGAGAGTAAACACCGATTGCGAGACTCTTAGTGACTATCTATCTCATGTTCGACAGGTGAATCTGGACGCATTGGAAAATCAGGATATTCCTTTTGAGCAGCTGGTGCAACATTGCAAAGTGCCCAGAAGTGCGCAGTTTAATCCAGTGTTCCAGATCTTGTTTAACATGGATAGTGATGATTTGGAGGGGCTAACGCTACCTGATTGCGAGGTAGCTGTACGCGAAGACAGTCAAGTGTTTGCGCGATTTGATCTGGACATTACTGTTAAGCCAGTAGCAGGGCAGATGAAATTCAGTTGGATTTACGATCAGGCAATATTTAGTGAAAACCGGGTAAAAACCTTAAGTAAGCATCTGCACCAGTTACTCAATGAACTCGTGGATAATGCTCAGGGGCGACTCGGCGACTTGCAAATGCTCTCTGGTGAAGAGCTTAACAGTATAAAAAACAAGACCGACTCACTGCCAAAATATGCCACAGATAAACTTTTGCATGAGCAGTTTGAATTACAAACAGAGAGCTGGCCGAACAATGTTGCTCTGGTAGGGGAAGGACAACAACTTACCTACAAGCAGTTGAATGAAGCCGCCAATCGCTTAGCTCGTCACCTTAAAACGTTAGGTGTTGAATCCGGAACTTTGGTGGGGGTTTGTCTGCCACGCACACCACAACTGGTGGTTGCCGTGCTCTCTATCCTGAAGGCGGGTGGCGCGTATGTGCCATTAGATCCTGATTATCCCAAAGATCGATTGTCGTACATGTTCAACGACACCAACCTTAAGCACCTGTTGAGCTACACGGATTTTATTCAGTCATTTGAACTATCGGGACAGTTACAAATTGTGGATCTTGCCTGTGCAGAGCAACAGGCAAGCATTGCCCATTATTCCGCTGCAAACCTTGCCCAGAAAGACATAAAACGCGAAGCGTCACTGGCTTATGTAATCTACACCTCCGGTTCTACAGGACGACCTAAAGGCGTACTGGAAAGCCACGAAAATGTCTCCCGCTTATTTGCTGCAACTGCCAGTGAGTACCAGTTTAGTGAGCAAGACGTCTGGCCCTTATTCCATTCAATCGCTTTTGACTTCAGTGTCTGGGAGTTGTGGGGCGCCTTGTTACACGGCGGCAAGTTGGTGGTTCCTTCCTACGAATGCACTCGAGATCCGAAACAATTTTTAGCATTATGCGATGATCAGAATGTCTCAGTGCTTAACCAGACTCCCAGTGCCTTTGTGGGATTCTCCAAAGCAGCTATAGAGCAGAAAACTCCGCTGGATCACCTGCGTTTTATTGTCTTTGGTGGGGAAGCCCTCAAACCGGAATTAATCAAACCTTGGTGGCGGGCATTCGGCGACGCCACACAACTGGTGAACATGTATGGCATTACCGAAACAACCGTGCATGTGACCTTCAAAGCGGTGAAGCCTGAGGAAGAAGAGTTACTCATCGTTGGAATTGGCACTAGCATCAAAGATCAGATTGTTTACTTACTGGATGAAGACAAAAATCCGGTACCACAAGGCAGTGTTGGTGAGATTTACGTTGGTGGAGCAGGGCTTGCACTGGGATATTTGAATCGTGAAGAGATCACCAGAGAGAGGTTTATTGCTAATCCATTTTCCAGCTCTGACAATGCTCGCATGTACCGAAGTGGTGATTTGGCTCGCTATCTGCCGAACGGCGAACTGGAGTTTGTTGGTCGGGCCGATGATCAGGTAAAGGTCAGCGGCTTTAGAATTGAACTTGGCGAAATTGAGTATCAGTTGAGTTTATGCACAGAAGTGCAGTCTGCTGTGGTTTTAGCCTATGAAAAGGCTTCGGGGCAAAAGGCTCTGGTAGCATATGTTAAACCCAATGATATTAGTGACGATGTTATCCTGTTTGAAAGCCTGAGAAAGCAATTGCAGAGTCAACTGCCTGATTACATGATACCATCGGTGTTCATTTCTCTGACCCAGTGGCCGCTCACCCCAAGTGGAAAAATCAATAAAAGAGCGCTTCCATCCCCCGAAGAGCAGCATTCACAAAATGAGTATAAAGCTCCGGTATCTGAGCTGGAAAACACCATCTGCGGCATCTGGCAGGCGGCACTGAAGCTGGACAAAGTAGGCATCACTGATAACTTCTTTAGCATTGGCGGAGATTCCATCACAGCCTTGGCACTGGTAGCAAAATGCCGACAGCAACAAATCAGTGTTTCGGTCAAAGATCTGTTTTTATATCCCACGATAGAGCGGTTAGCCCACAACATAGAAACCGGCGCAACTCAAGGCACTGCTTCGCAGCAGGTATCGGTGTTTTCACTGCTACAAGAGTCGGAAATGGCGCAACTGGATACAGAGGCAATCGAAGATGCATATCCTCTGACCCTGCTTCAACAAGGTATGGTGTATCACAACTTTTTACAGCAAGAGGCCGGTATTTATCACGACTTCACCAGTTACAAGCTGAAAGTATCCTGGCATAGAGCGCTGTTCAAACAAAGCTTGCAGAGCCTAGTGAAACGCCATCCTTCCATGAGAAGCATTTTTACAATGGATTCCCAACGACCGCTTCAACTGGTGCATAAAAGTACTGAGCTACCTCTGGAGATCTACGACCTTAGGGAGCAGTCTTCGCAGCAACAGCAGCAAGTGGTGGAACAGTGGCAAAGAGACGAACAGATATCCGGGTTTGACTTCAAGCGACCTCTTTGGAAGATTACTTTACACATTCTGAAAAACGACGAATTTTATTTTCATATCAGCTTTCATCACGCCTTGTTGGACGGCTGGAGTGTGGCTAATCTCAATACTGAATTGTTTCAGCTGTATTCTGCTGCACTGGCGGGAGAGGCGATGCATCCATTGCCATCACCATTGCCTTATTCATACTATGTGGCGCAAGAGCAGGCGGCCCTAAATTCAGAGCAAGACAGAGCTTTCTGGCGACAAACATTGGACAATTGTCAATTGCCGTGGTGGGCTGGGGTCAAAAAAGAAAGCAGTATTACCGAAACCTTCATTGTGTCATCAGACAGAGCGAGTGCTTTATTTAATATGGCCCATAGATTGAAAGTACAGGAGAAAAGCCTGTTACTGACGATTCACCTAGTGCTTATGCGCTTGCTCAGCGGTGAAAATGATGTGGTTACCTCTGTAGTAATGAATGCCAGACCAGAAGAAGAGGGCAGTGAATCCACCTTAGGGCTGTTTTTGAATTCTTTGCCGCTGAGAGTAGAGTTCGACAGCACAGATTGGCATCCCCTTATTGGTAAGGTAGAAAGAGTATCAGAACAGCTGGTGGCTCACCGCAGTTTTCCGCTTGCTGAAATCCAGGCAATGACTCAGCAGGATTATTCGGCGTCACTGTTTAATTACGCGGATTTCCACGTTTATAAAGATATTGTCCAACACATCGCAGTGCTGGATGAGCAGGCATTTGAAGATACAAACTACCTGTACGAGAGCATATTCTCCAAAGATCTAACGTCAAATGAACTGGTCATTAGCCTCAAAGTGCAACCTAATATCTTTGATCAGCCATTTCTTAACAGAATGAAAGGTTATGTAAACAATATCATTGACAGCCTGTTATCGGCTGCTGATCAGGCAATTGATTTTCAGTCGTTGTTGGGCAATCGGGAAGTTCAGGAATTAACCAGTGGACTGAATGATGTTCATGCTGAGTATCCTCGGGAAGTATTAATTCACGAACATTTCGAAGCGCAAGTAACAAAGCAAGCTAATCACTGTGCATTGGCATTTGAGGGGCAGACATTGAGCTACGAGCAGCTCAATGTTCAGGCCAATAAGTTAGCTCATTATCTGCGCGCAAAGGGCGTTAAACCCGATACGTTAGTGGGGCTGTGTTTTGAGCGCTCCATAGAGATGGTGGTAGGCTTGATGGGGATCCTCAAAGCCGGTGGCGCTTACGTGCCAATTGAACCTGATTATCCTAATGCTCGCTTGGCGTATGTGATGGAAGATATAGAATTGAAGCATCTGTTGACCTCAAGGGCGATCGCCGAGAGCGGCAAGTTTGATCAGTACGGTGAGGAGTTACACCTCACCGTGCTGGACTGTGCCGAGACAAAAACTCTGCTCGAAGGATATGCAACCAATAACCCACAAAGGCATCCAGGACAACACAGCAATCATTTAGCCTACGTGATCTACACCTCTGGCTCCACCAGTCTGCCCAAAGGCGTGATGATAGAGCATCAGGCACTGGTAAACCGCCTAGACTGGATGAATAAACGCTGTCAACTTACACCCGATGACAAAGTGCTGCAAAAAACGCCTTTCAGTTTTGATGTCTCTGTATGGGAATTTCTCTGGACGCTAGGTTATGGCGGGACTTTGGTCATTGCTAAGCCGGATGGACACAAAGATCCGCAATACTTGATGCAGCTTATGGACAGAATGTCGGTAAGTGTGCTGCATTTTGTACCCGCTATGCTTAATGCCTATTTGCATGCCAGCGCTGAGTTGGCAGCCAGTGTACGCTATGTCATATGCAGCGGTGAAGCATTAGAAAAACAAGTAGCTGAACAGCTACTGGCAACTGCGCCTCATACCAGATTGTTGAACCTTTATGGGCCAACTGAAGCAGCAATTGATGTGACGGCATTTGAGTGTAAAGCTCGTGACGAAAGGCATGTTGTACCTATTGGAAAGCCAATACAAAACGTAAATCTGTACGTGTTAGACAAGCAATTTCAATTAGTGCCAAAGGGATGCGTGGGAGAATTGTACATTGGTGGTGAAGCGTTGGCCCGTGGCTATCTCAATAAAGCGGAGCTTACCGCTGAGCGCTTTGTTCACCACGACTTTAAAGTCGCTGGTTTGGCACCCGAACGTCTGTATCGCAGCGGTGATAGTGTGCGTTATCTCGGCGATGGCAATATTGAATATCTAGGGCGAACCGATAATCAAATCAAATTGAGAGGTCTGCGCATAGAGCCTGCTGAAATTGAGTATCAGCTCTGTGCCTGTGAGGGAGTGGATTCGGCAGTTGTAACAATGGCAACGGCCCGGTCAGGTCAAAACAAGCTGGTCGCTTGGGTAGTCACTGAAGGTGAGATCCATGAAACTGAGGCGAAACAAAAGTGGAAACGACAACTGGAAAACCATTTGCAAGAATACATGGTGCCATCGGTTTTTGTGATTTTGCCGCAAATGCCGTTAAGCGCCAATGGTAAAATTGATCGCAAAGCTTTGCCATCTCTAGACAGTGTTGTTTTAGACGAAGAGTATACCCCCCCTAGCACTGAAACCGAGCAACAACTATGTGAAATTTGGGCCAGCCTGCTGAACCTTGACGCGCAAAGCTTGAGTGTTAATGCCAGCTTCTTCGAGCTGGGAGGCGATTCCATCTTGTCGATTCAAGTTATCGCACGGGCTGCTCGTGCCGGTTTACATTTCAGTGTTAAGGACTTGGCCTATGCCCATACAATCAGGGCGCTTGCTAGATTGGTTAGAACCCAAAAAACAGTGGATGCTCCTCAGCATGCTATTGTTGGCAACATGGCTCTGCTGCCTATTCAAAGAAAGTTCTTTGAGGATGAGCATAATCTTCATCATTTTAACCAGTCGGTGCTACTAACCACTCCCGAAGATTTTGATAAACAAGCCTTATTGAACATAGTGGCGAAACTGTTTGAACGACACGATGCCCTCAGACTGAAGTTCTGCAAAGATAATGGAGAATGGTCTGCAGAATTTATGCCTGTTGATCAGCAACTGGTCGACAACAGTGTGGAGGCTATCAGCTGGACCGAGACTGACTCCGAAGAAACTATTGAAGCACAGGCTAATGCTGTGCAGAAAAGTTTAGAGCCACTGTCAGGTCAGTTAGCTCGTTTTGCCTATTTTCAACCAACAGGAAGCGGCAAAGGACGCTTGCTCATTGTGATCCATCACCTTGTTGTAGATGGCCTGTCCTGGCGGATCTTGCTGGAGGATATCGAAAGTTTGTTTGGACAATGGTGTAAACATCAGCCATTGACAATAGTAGACAAAACCTCTTCGTATCAACAGTGGGGTGACTTTTTAACAGCTTATGCAGAGTACGATGATGTACAAAGAGAGATCAATTATTGGCAACAGCAGATATCAGGCAGTGAGCGTGTAATATATCAGAGCGCCCAACATAATTTTACAGAAACACCCATATCTGAAGCTGGGTTTCAGCAGTTGTCATGGAGCCTAGAGGCGGGGCTGACAGAACAGCTGCTCAATGAAAGTCATCGGGCTTATCGCACGGAGATTAATGAACTATTGTTGGCTGCGGTGCTGTTGGGGATCCATCGCTGGAGCGATGCTACAGAGATTCAAGTGGATGTGGAAGGGCATGGCCGTGAACGAATCAGCGAAACACTGGATCTTAGTGAGACGGTTGGTTGGTTTACCACTGTGTACCCCTTGCAGTTGCAAGTTGCTGAACACCATACGGTTGAGAGCCTAATCGGCAACATAATCAACAGCGTAAAAACTGCTTATCGTGGGGTTCCTAATAATGGCATTGGTTTTGGCATATTAAAGCATCTGAGCAACTGTGCGCAGCTTCAGCAGGACAGTAACGCAGAATTACTGTTTAATTATTTAGGACAGTTTGACCAACTTAGTCAGCCTGGCAGGTTGTTCGGTTTGGCCACAGAACCTATGGGGCAAACCTCTTCAAGGCAAGCCATGCACCCCTTGACTTTGAATGGCATGGTATCTGACGGACAGCTCAGCTTTAGTCTGCATTTTGATGCTAATGATTACGGCATAGTGCAAATGCAGCATATGATGGGTGCCATAGAAACTGCGTTACAAGACATCATCATCCAGTGTGCAAATACGCGACGTGGCGCCTACGTACCAGCAGATTTCCCGCTGGCCAGAGTGAATCAGGAACAACTGACACACTGGACGCAGGATAGAGAAGTTGAGGAACTATATCCAGCCACAGGTATGCAAAAAGGATTGCTGTTCCACAGTCTTTTAGATATTGGCAGCTATATAACACAATTAGAACTTACCCTCCGTGAGCTAAATATCAGCCACTTCAAACAGGCTTGGCAGGAAGTGGTAAATAGCCATCTGATCTTCCGCACCCTATTTGTTGGTCTGGAAACAGGCGACGCCCATCAGTTGGTCCTACCTGAAGCCACTTTGAGCTGGCAGGAGCATGATCTCAGCAATTTGGATGATGAACAACAAAACCAGCAAGTGGAGACTATTCGCCTAGCTGCTGGAAAAGACGGCTTAGATTTGAATGCGGCGCCTCTGATGCGTATGGGCTTGATTCAGTTTGATAATAACGAGGTTAAATTCATTTGGTCTCACCACCATGCATTGCTTGACGGTTGGAGTATTCCGCTGGTTTTCGAGGAAGTAACTAAGGCTTACACTGTGATTCAAACCGGTCGACCTGTGAAATACAGTGTTGCACCGGATTATCGGGACTACCTCAGTTGGTTGAATAGCCAGTCGCACCAAGCTGCCATTGATTTTTGGCGTAGTCAACTTGCAGATATTCAGAGCATTACAGCATTGCCGTTTAAGGAGCAGTCCAAAGCTGAGGCCATTGATGGCATCTTCAA
>Ga0316204_10005150_pt1 | contig 22131 bp, 25 predicted proteins | sample 6monrhotite_MG_2_FD_205661 | JGI IMG/M metagenome (GOLD analysis project Ga0316204, IMG submission 205661) | Microbial mat bacterial communities from mineral coupon in-situ incubated in ocean water Damariscotta River, Maine, United States -... | ecosystem: Environmental > Aquatic > Marine >... | reverse complement strand
TTTAATTCCGAAGGCCCATTTAAGAAGCTGCTTATTTAACCGACCCCCATATTTATAGAGGCCCGAAAAACATGTTCATCCAGACCGAAGGCACGCCGAACCCCTCGACCCTTAAATTCATTCCCGGATGTGATGTCATGGGGCGGGCAGGTACCGCCAACTTCACGACGCCTGAAATGGCGGCACGGTCACCCCTGGCCTTGCGTCTGTTTGAAACCGAAGGCGTCGAAGGCATTTTTCTGGGCGATGATTTTGTCACCGTGACCAAAGTTGACGCCAAGGAATGGGAAACCTTGAAGCCGGTGATCCTGGGCGCGATCATGGAACACTTCACCGAAGGCAAACCGGTGATCGAAGCCGGTATGGACGATGACGACGAGGACGCCGCCGATGGCAGCATCGAGGCCCAGATCAGGGAACTGCTCGACACCCGCGTCCGCCCCGCCGTTGCCCAGGATGGCGGCGACATTGTCTTTCAGTCTTTCGAGGCAGGTATTGTTTATTTGCGCATGCAGGGCGCCTGTTCGGGCTGCCCGTCTTCTTCCATGACCCTGAAAAATGGCGTCGAGAACATGCTCAAGCATTACATTCCCGAAGTTCTTGAAGTTCGGGAAGCATAGAACCCTGACAACAACCTGAAGAAGCGACCGTTCCTGTGGATAAACGGTCACTTTTTTCACTAAATTTTACATAAATTTTAGGAGTCATTGATTCCTAAGGGCTTTTTTTTGCCCTGTTGCATCCCTGCATCAATGACATCCCTGCCATGCGTCATGAGGGCCATTTTACCGTGGAAACGGGTCCTGCCCCCTATTATGATCCGCCCTGACGTTGCCCATTCGATTCGGGCGTTGCGCGGGGGCGCATACAATATTTTGTGGCGTTATTGATTTATTTAGCTTTATTTAGTAGGTTCTGAGATCGTATTAACGGGTGGGACTTTAAGGTCGGACACGAAGCGAATGCATAAATCCGGGACGATTTTTTGCTTCCAGTTCGACATATTCGAGTGCACATGAAATTTGACTCCATTGCCTTAAGCCTCGTCGGGGCTTTTACGGTAGGCCTTTTGGTTACCGCTTCATTCAATCCGCCTAAAAGCGGTCCTGTCGTGCCGCGCGCCAATTTTCCGCGTGTCGCCCTGCAAGATGCCGAACCCCTGACGCTGCCCGAGGGAATATCGCCCCAGGTTGGCCCCGTGGCGATGGCACCGTCAGTGGATGATGCACAGGAAACCATCCAGGTGATGGAAGACCATGTCCCGTCCCTGGCCAGTGCCGTCAATTTTGAATTGCCGGATTTCACCGTCGCGTCGGGCGCCGTGGGGGCATCTGCCCACGCCTTGTCCTCGGCCTTTGGTGCCATGGGATATCACTTTGACAAGGTGATCACCGGTGAATTGGCCGTACCGCGCATGTTCCTGGCATCGTTGCCTGACGATATCTCCAAGGTCAGGGAAAACAAACAACGCAAGGAGCTGTTTTTCAGTTTGATTCTGCCGTTGGTTTTGCAGGTTAACGAAGAAATTCTGGTCGATCGCAAGCGTTTGTGGAAGTTGCGCTTTCAGGCCCGTATCGGCAAAAAATCAACCGCCGCCGATCGCCTGTGGCTCGAGGTTATGACCGAACGCTATCGCATCAAGCCCGGCAACCCGGTCAAGAATATTGATACACTGATCCAGCGCGTCGATATCGTGCCACCGTCGTTGGCGTTGGCCCAGGCGGCAGAAGAAAGCGGTTGGGGCACATCGAGGTTTGTTCGCGAAGGCAACGCGATTTTTGGCCAGTGGACCTTTGACGAGACGAAGGGTGTGATCCCCAAGGGTCGCGACAAGGGTAAAACCCATGCCATAAAGGCCTTCCCCAATTTGACCGCATCGGTCCGCGCCTATGCACGAAACCTCAATACCCATCGCGCTTACCGTGAATTCCGCCAAACCCGCGCGGTCGTGCGTCGCCAGGGTGGCCCCTTGGAAGGTCGCCTTCTGGCCGGGCGATTGACCCGATATTCCGAACGTGGCCAGGCTTATGTGTCTTCTTTGCGCGGCCTGATTGATACCAACAATCTGCATCATCTTGATGATGCCCGCCTGACGACAGGCGAAGACGGACCGGCGATCTAGTTTTATCCGGGGTGTCGGTCCCCGTTTATTTATCCACGAAAAACTGTTGCCCGAACCAGCGCCAGCGGCCATCGCCTGCGGGCAGGGTGCAATTCAGTCGGGTGCGGCCGGCGGGCATGGGTTTGTTCATGCGCACTTCAATGCGCACGTTGCCGCCATCTTCTCCGCCCAGGGTCGTAATCGACGCCGCACCTTCATGCGACACAAAACACGACAGGTTCCCGACGCCTTTCGATCCCCCAAGGGGCGCTGCCAGAAGTGTAAATCCGATCGCCGGGGGATTGTCGTCGGCGCTGCCGATGCGGGGGTCGGCGGGGGTCAAATCGGCAACGGGCAGGTCAAGGGCGTTGGCGGCCAGATGAAACCGGTCCATGTCGCCATAACGTTCGTTCAGGGCAAACCGGGGCAGGTAATAGGTATTGGAATACAATCCGGCAACACCGGAATGCTGACCGAAACCCGCGCCAAACCCGCTTTGTCGAGCCAGCGCCATGACCGCCGATCCCGCTTCGCCATAGGGATAGGCGATCAAGTCCGGGACAGCACCGATTTCTTCCTTAAACCGGGTGCCGGAATGTTCCAGGTCGCGTCGGATGTCGGCCTCGCTTGATCCGGCCATATGCAGGTGGCTTGCCGTTTGCGAACCGATGGTGACGCCTTCGCTTTGCAATTGCCGGATCTGTTGCCAGCTCATATAGCCCTTGATGTTGCGGTCGATCGGATCGGTGGCAACAAAAAGCGTAAAGGGAAAACCAGCCGCCTTAAGGCGGGGCCAGGCTTCGCGGAAGACTGAAAGATAGGCGTCATCTACGGTGATGCCTACGGCCCGGTCGGGCAAAGCGGTTTTGTTTTTCAGGGCGCTGACAATATCGGGCACTGACATGACATGATACCCGCCCGATTTAAGTTCAGCGATGTGGGCGGTGAACTGATCGATTGTAATGGATGTGGAGGGGTAATCGCCTTCGCCGAACCGGTGATACATGAAGATCACCGCAGAATTGCCTGCCTGCACCGGCGGGGCCATGAACACGGGATACACAATCAGGCCCAGCAACACGGCCAGTCGCCTGATCTTGGGGTTTTGCAACAGGGGCGTCATGGTCCGGTCTTTCAGCGAATCAGAGGTCAGGTTACGCTTGGTGAACCGATTATCGCCGATCATTCGTAAATAGACCGTTATAGCCGCGATCACGGCTGGCGTGATCCTGCATTGTACCGGGTCCGGCGGCTCAGGCGCCGGGGCCCATAATTGACTGTGGTGCATCCGCGTCGTTCAGCACGGCATAGCGTTTGGCGTCGAACATCTGGTAGTGCCACCATTCGTTCATGTAACAATCCCAACCCGCTGCCGTCATCAGGCCAAGCAGTCGGTACCTGTTTTCCTGCGCCAAGGCCGAAATTTCTGTATTGGCGTGATGCGATAGCGGCGTGAAAGCATCAAACGCTGTTCCCATATCCAACGGCTCGCCGGTTGCGGCATCCAGCAGGGTCAGGTCGATGGCGACCCCGCGGGAATGGGGCGAGCCCCGATTGGGATCTGCAAGAAATTCCGGGTCTGGCGTGTGTCCCCAAAGCTTCCATTGGGCTTCTGACGGCCGGAAGGCATCAAACACCAGAAATCGCCAGCCCTGCACGGCAGCCAGTTTGATGGCCCGGGCCATTAGCCGTTCGGCGTCTGTGTGTAAATAGGCGAGGGGATTCTGGTAAACCGGTGCGCCGGTGAAGTTGTCGCATGTGGCATAAGCCAAATAAAGCTCGATATCGTGGCTGTTGCGACTTAGCTGTACGAGGGGGGATGTGGACATGTCTTATTTTATTCTTTGTTGCTCGTGGGGGTGCAGTATAACCCCTAAACAGGGTCTGAATTCAACGGAAAGGCAAACATGCAAATTCTGGCAATGGACACGGCGACGGCGGGCTGTTCGGTGGCGCTTTGGCAGGGTGATGGTATTGGGGCCCGGCGGTTTGAAGCTATGGCGCGGGGCCAGTCCGAAGCCCTGCAGCCGATGATTCAAGAGGTCTTGACCGAAGCGGGCATCACGGCGATGGAGTTGAACCTGATTGCCGTTACCCGGGGCCCCGGCGCATTTACCGGGCTGCGGATCGGTCTGGCCACGGCCCGTGCCATGGCGCTGGCGGCAGGCCTGCCGTGCCTGGGGGTCGATACCACGGATGTTATCGCGTGCGGCGTGGACGCCGCCTTGATCCCCGGCGACTTGTTGGTCGTACTTGATACCAAACGCACGGATTTTTACGCTCAGAAATTTTCTAGCCGTCATGAATCCTTGGCCCCGCCCGTGGCAATATCGCCGGATGATTTGGCGGAACTGGTCGGTCCCCAGTCTGGGGATGCACCGCTGATGGTTGTCGGCGACGCCACGGATGCCGCCTTGAAAATACTGTCAGATGCCAATATTGCGGCGGTGGCGGCTCCTGCACCGGGCCTTCCCGATGCGGCCCATCTGGCCGCAATCGCCGCCCTGCGCTGGCAGCCCGGGCAGGCGTTACACCCGCCCTTGCCGCTTTATTTGCGCCCGCCCGACGCCAAGTTGCCCCAAAATGGCGGCAGGTTGCGGTCATGAGGGGGGTCAGCCTGACCCCGGCCGGTCCCGGTTATGCTGCCGTAATTTCCACCTTGCACGGCATCTGTTTTGGCAAAGCAGTCCAAACGCCCTGGGATGAAGCCGCCGTCGCCGGACTGCTTGCCATGCCCGGTGCTTTCGCCTTCGTTGCCCACCGCCATAAAAGCCCCATGGGCTTTGTGCTGGCCAGACGGGCTGCCGACGAAGCCGAAATCATCACCATCGGGACCTATCCCGCGGCCCGCAGGCAGGGAGTTGCGGCGGCCCTGCTTGAGCAGACAATCGAGACGGCGATAAAAGAGGGTGCCCGGCGGATATTTCTGGAAGTTGCTGCCGACAATACGGCGGCTTTGGCGTTTTATGGTGGGCATAAGTTTACGGTTTGCGGTCATCGCAAAGGCTATTACCAGCGACCCGAGGGTCCGGTGGATGCGCAGGTTCTGGTCCTTGAACCGGCAGTCGGGCCCAATCCTGGAACATAATAGCCCACACGCGCTTTGGAAATAACCGCCCAGTATTCAGGGCACTGCCCAATACTTTCGATGACCTTTGGTTCAGGCTTGGTTTTTCTGGATCAGCAGTCGAAAGACCCCGGCGTCGGCGTGGTCCGCCGTATGGGCTTCTAGCGACAGTACGGTATGGCCCATATCCCTGACGGACCTTGGGACATTCTCCAGGGGTTCGGTTCCCTTGAGAAGTACTTCGGCCAAGTCCCCGGCGGCCATTTTTTCGATCATCAGTTTTGTCCGCACGAAGGTCATCGGACAGGTTTCGGGCGTAATATCCAAGTGATGAGTGATACTTGTCTCGTCAATAGGCCTTATACTTTGGGGGTTTTTATTCATTTTATTATCTTGATTCATGATAAAGTGATAATTATATAGTGGCGAGTTCTTAAAAAAACCGGGAATATTTTAAAATGACCGAAAATCCGAACACAATGGAACTTCTGGAATTGACGACGGAAATCGTCTCCGCCCACGTCAGTAACAATACGGTTGCCATTGCCGACCTGCCCAGCGTTATCCAGGAAGTGTACAGGACATTGGCCGCCGTCGGAAGTGATCAGGCGACGCCGGAACGTCCGCGCCCGGCAGTTCCGATCAAAAAGTCGATCTTTCCTGACTATATTGTCTGCCTTGAAGACGGCAAAAAATTGAAAATGTTGAAGCGCCATTTGAAAACGGCCTACAACATGTCGCCCGAAGATTACCGGGAACGCTGGGAACTGGCGCCCGATTACCCGATGGTGGCCCCCAATTACGCCAAGCACCGTTCCGCCCTTGCCAAGAAAATCGGCCTGGGCAGGAAACCTGGCACAGGCAAGAAAAAATCCGGTTAGGCGACAATGGGAAAGCTGTCGCGCATCGAGCAACTGTGCATGGACAGGGGCATGAAAATGACCCTTCAACGCAGGGTCGTTGCACGTGTGCTGTCGGATTCAGAAGATCATCCCGATGTGGAAGAAGTCTATAGTCGCGCATCCGCTCTGGATCCGAAGATTTCCATCGCCACCGTCTATCGAACGGTTCGCCTGTTTGAAGAAGCCGATATTCTGGAAAAACACGACTTCGGCGATGGCCGTTCACGGTATGAAGAAATGCCCGAAGACCACCACGATCACCTGATCAACATTCAAAATGGCAAGGTCATTGAATTTCAAAATGCCGAAATAGAAGCACTGCAAAACAAAATCGCCCGACAGCATGGCCTGAAGCTGGTTGGTCACCGCCTGGAGCTTTATGGTGTGGCCATTGACAAGGACAAGGACGGCGATTAAATCCGGGCTTGATAGACTGGGCCTTGACAGCGAGTGTCGGGGTGCTACCATTTTCTGGAAATAGCGTCTAATTACCCTCTTTAAGGTTATAAAAGGTCCGACCGATCGCATGAATACTAGCTATAAGGTTACGGCCCCCCGTTCGCGAAACGGGCGATGTAACGAAAAGCCCCGATACGGGCGTCGGCGCTTGACAGCGTTTTTGGCCGTTTTTGCATAATGGCCTCGACGAAAAAACTTTATATCAAAACATATGGCTGCCAGATGAATGTCTACGATTCCGCTCGTATGGCCGACATTCTGGCACCGCTCGGCTATGGCATGACCGATACGCTGGATGGCGCCGATATGGTCATTCTGAATACTTGCCATATCCGCGAAAAAGCGGCGGAAAAAGTCTATTCCGAATTGGGCCGCGTCAACCTTGTCAAAACCCGCCGGGAACAAGATGGCGAAGGATTGATTATTGCCGTTGCCGGTTGTGTCGCCCAGGCCGAAGGCGAAGAAATCCTGCGCCGGGCCCCCTATGTGGATATGGTCTTTGGACCCCAAACCTATCACAACCTGCCGCACATGGTGGCGCGCCTGACGCGGTCCAGCGGTGCTGTGCTGGATACGGACTTTCCGGCAGAAGCAAAATTTGATCATCTGCCGGAATTGAGTGCCGATAGCGGCGCGCTCGATGGTGCATCGGCATTCCTGACGGTTCAGGAAGGCTGCGACAAGTTTTGCGCCTTTTGTGTTGTGCCCTACACCCGTGGCATCGAATATTCCCGCCCCGTGGCCGATGTGATGGCCGAAGCCAGGCGCTTGGCGGAACTGGGCGTGCGCGAAATCACCCTGTTGGGCCAGAACGTCAATGCTTACCACGGCGCTGCCCCTGACGGAAAAGACCAGACCCAATGGGGCCTGGGTCGCCTGATTGGTGAAGTCGCGGCGATCGAGGGAATTGACCGCATACGCTACACCACGTCATACCCCGCCGAAGTGGATGATGAACTGATTGCCGCCCACCGGGATGTCAAACAACTCATGCCGTTCTTGCACCTGCCCGTGCAGTCGGGTTCTGATGCCGTGCTCAAGGGCATGAACCGCAGGCACACGGCAGCGCAATATATTGACCTGATTGGCCGGTTGCGCGAGGCGCGTCCCGATATCGCCCTGTCGTCGGATTTCATTGTCGGCTTTCCCGGGGAAACGGAAGCGGATTTCAGGCAGACCCTGGATCTTGTCCAGCGGGTTGGTTTTGTTCAGGCCTATTCTTTCAAATACAGCCCGCGTCCGGGAACCCCGGCGGCATCGCGCGAAGACCAGGTCGACGAAGACATCAAGGATAGCCGTCTGGCCCGCCTGCAGGCCGTACTGACCGAGCAACAAATCGCCTTTAACCAATCTTGTGTTGGCCAGACCATGTCGGTGCTGTTGGATCGCAAAGGCCGCCACCCCGGCCAGATGGTCGGGCGTAGCCCGTACATGCAACCGGTGCACGTGACGGCCCCGGATGACATGTTTGGCACCATTGCCGATCTGGTCATTTCGGCGACATCGTCAAACAGCCTGACGGCGACCCTTGCGGGCGCGACTGTTCGACCCGACCTTAAAAAAGGGGCCGCCGCTTGACCCCCCCTCTCAAGCCGCACAGCCTGCATGAAGCCGCCGGCGACGGCGTTAACCTGACATTTGACAATAACGGACTCGCCCTGCAATTGTTCGGCTCGCATCATTCAAACCTGGCGCGCATAGAAGCCAGGCTGGGCATCAGCGTTCATGCCGTGGGTAACGAAATAACCCTGTATGGGGAAACCGCCGCGGTCGAAACGGGGCGTGCCGCCTTGACCGGGCTTTATGCCCGTTTGCAGCAAGGCATGGATGTCAGCCGCGACGATGTTGATGCGGTGTTGCGCATGTCGACCCAGGCGGGCGGCAAGATCGCCGACGCCAATATCGAGGTCAAGACCAAGAAGCGGCGCATTTCGCCCCGGTCGCCGGCCCAGGCCGATTACCTGCGCGCCATGGACAAGAATGAACTGGTTTTCGGTTTCGGACCGGCCGGTACCGGCAAGACCTATCTGGCCGTCGCCAAGGGGGTCGAGCGGTTGGTCAATGGCGATGTCGATCGTATAATTTTGTCGCGTCCGGCGGTCGAAGCCGGCGAACAGTTGGGGTTCCTGCCCGGCGACATGCGGGAAAAAATCGATCCCTACCTGCGCCCGCTGTACGACGCCCTGCACGATATGTTGCCCGGCGACCAGGTCGTCAAGCGGCTGGAAAGCGGTGATATCGAAATCGCCCCCCTGGCGTTCATGCGGGGCCGCACCCTGGCCAATGCGTTTGTCATTCTGGACGAAGCGCAAAATACCACGGCTGTACAAATGAAAATGTTCCTGACCCGCCTGGGTGAAAATGCCCGCATGGTCGTGACCGGCGACTTAAGCCAGGTCGATCTGCCGCGCGGCACCCGTTCGGGCTTGCGCGATGCCTATGAAGTTCTGGGGGGTATCGAGGGCGTGGCTTTTCAACATTTCACCGACGAAGATGTCGTCCGGCACCATCTGGTGGCCAAGATCGTCAAGGCCTACGACACGGAAGAAGCGCGCAGGAAAGTTTCTGCCCGCTATGAACAACAAGTGGGTGGGCCGACAAAACCCGCCCAAACGGATAATGATGCCTGAACCACTTGATATTGACGTTTCTTTCTTATCGCGCTCCTGGCTTGAAAATATGCTGGACGTAGAAGACAGGTGCCACGTCGCCGCCCAGGCCGCCTTTGACGGCGCGGGCCAAAGCTTTCCCGGGGGGGCCGAAGTCAGCATTGTGCTCGCCGATGACGAACAGGTGCGGCGTTTGAACCGGGATTATCGCGACCAGGACAAAGCGACAAACGTGTTGTCGTTTGCCAGTCTGGACGGTGACGACATGCCTGCGGCTCCTGCCGATGGGGCGGGACCAGTCTTGTTGGGCGACATCATTATTGCCTTTGGCGTAACCGCCAGCGAGGCAGAAACCGAAGCCAAAAGCCTGGCCGATCATCTGGCCCACTTGGTTGTTCACGGCATGCTGCACCTGCTGGGCCACGACCATATGGAACCGGACGAAGCCGACCGCATGGAGGCGCTGGAACGCGATATTCTTGGTCGCATGGGCATCGCCGATCCCTATGAGGAACCCGTGCAGGCCAACGATGTGCCAACCAACAGGGCGTCCGTGTCATGAATGATCCTTTTGCAAAACCGCGCCGCGTCGAAACCGCCCCGTCCCATAAAACCTCTGGCTGGTTCCGTGATCTTTTCGGCCACAAGTCAGGCGAAGGTTCGGCCCGCAATGTGCTTGAAGAACTCATCGACGAACGCGACGATACCGAAGTCCCCATCGATGATGAAGAACGTCTGTTACTGTCCAATATTCTGGAACTCAAGGGCCGGACAATCCACGACGTCATGGTGCCCCTTGCCGATATTGTCGGCGTCGAAAGCAAAACATCGCTGGCCGACTTGATCGACCTGATCACCGCCGAGGGTCATTCCCGTATGCCGGTTTATGACGAAACGCTGGATGGCGCCATCGGCATGATTCACATCAAGGATGTTCTGGCCTGGCGCGGCAAGGATGAAAGTTTCAAGCTTAAGGACATCGTCCGTAAGGTCCTGTTCGTGCCGCCGTCCATGCATGTGCTGGAACTGCTTTTGGAAATGCGTGCCAAGCGGTGCCATATGGCGCTTGTCGTCGATGAATATGGCGGGGTCGACGGGCTTGTCACCATTGAAGACCTGGTCGAGGAAATTGTCGGTGAAATCGAAGATGAACATGACCGCACCGACGAACCCGTGATGAGCGTTACCAGTGATGGCATTCTGTATGCCGATGCCAGAGTGGAAATTGAAACCCTGGAAGACCGGTTCGGCCAATTGTTCAGCGAAGAAGAACGCGAAGATATCGACACTTTGGGTGGCCTTGTGTTTGCCCTGACCGGGCGGGTGCCGGTGCGTGGCGAGCTGATTTCTCATCCCTCGGGCATGGAAATCGAAGTGCTGGATGCCGACCCCCGGCGGGTTAAGAAACTTAAAGTGCGCGGCCTGGTGCCCTTAAGCCCGGACCCCGAGGAGTCTTGAGGGTGATGGCTACATGTGGCCGTCGATGCCCTTAACCCAGCTCCATACGGCGATGGTCGCGTTGCCGGCCCACAAACGATATGGCCTGGCATTCGGCCTTGGTGCCCTGGCCGCCCTGGCCCTGGCACCGTTTTATGCGGTGTTCCTTCTGGTTCCGGCGTTCTGTGGATTGCTGTGGCTGGTCTATGGCGCTGCGGGACTGCGCGGGGCTTTTTTTGCCGGCTGGTGGTTTGGCCTTGGTCATTTTTCCGTCGGCCTGTACTGGATCGCCAATGCCCTGTTGATCGATGCCGCGCGTTTTGGCTGGTTGATTCCCTTTGCTATTACGGGTTTGTCGGCAGTTTTGGCGGTTTTCCCGGCCCTGGCCGGGGTGCTGGCGCGTCGTCTGAGCGGCGATTCCGGCGGGTTGGCCAGGGTGCTGGTTTTTGCGGCCTGCTGGACGCTGCTTGAATGGTTGCGCGGTTGGGTATTGACCGGATTTCCCTGGAATTTGACGGGCAGTGCCCTGGCGCTGTCCGATGCCCTGATGCAGGGCGCGTCGGTTACCGGTATTTACGGGCTTAGTCTGCTTGTCGTTGCCGTCGCGGCGGCACCGGCCACGGTATGCAAAAACCAGAATTGGGGGGGCGGTTACAGACCGACCATCGGCGCTGCGATTTTGTTTGCCCTTGTCTGGGCTGGGGGGTCGGCGCGGCTTTCGGGTGTGGCGGCAGTGGGCGAAGACACCGTTCCTGATGTTCGCCTGCGTCTGGTTCAGCCTAATATTGCACAGCAGAACAAGTGGAAAAGCGACCTTAAGATTGCCAACTTTAAAGAGCAGATCGCCATGAGCGTCGCGGACGGCACCGGTGCCGCCCCGACCCACGTGATCTGGTCGGAAACGGCGGCGACGTATCTTTTGTCAAATGACATGGCCGTGCGCAAGGCCATGGCCGAGGCGGTCCCCAAAGGCGGCCTGATCCTGACCGGAGCACCCCGGTCCACACCGGTCCGGGAAAACCCCTTTCGGATCTGGAACAGTTTGTACGCCCTTGATTCCGCCGGTGGAATCGTCGGCACGTACGACAAGCATCATCTGGTGCCATTTGGCGAATATATGCCCTTTCGCGGAATGTTCGGCCTTGAAAAACTGACCGCCGGATCGACCGACTTTACGCCGGGTCCGGGTCGCCAGACCTTGCGTCTGCCGGGCCTGCCCGCGGTGTCGCCGCTGATTTGTTACGAGGTGATTTTTCCCGGCAATGTAGTGAACGCGACGGACCGCCCGCAATGGATGTTAAACGTCACAAATGACGCCTGGTATGGCATAAGTACGGGGCCCTACCAGCACTTCGACGCGGCCCGTTTTCGTGCCGTGGAAGAGGGATTGCCGCTGGTTCGCGTTGCCAATACCGGAATGTCAGGGGTGATTGATGGATATGGCCGTACTGTCGGCCGTCTTGAACTGGGCAGCAAAGGCACGCTTGACAGTGTTTTGCCGAAAGCCTTGTCAGCCACGCTTTACAGCCGATATGGCAATGCCGTGGCGCTGATTTTAATCCTGTTAACCGGCGGTCTGGGTCTGGTGCTGGGCCGCCGCAAGAACGCCAGGTCCTGACAAGCCATGAGAGATTCAAGAAAGTGGTAGTGGGATGCGCATTTGGGCTTGCATAATATCGTATGGATATGCATACTGCGACGACATGCTTATCTATACGTGTTGGCGTCGCCCTTCCCGTTTGGTCAGGAACGCCACCGCATGCTGAAACACCGCTCATAATATAAATGGTTGTAACCATATTTTGTCACTCGTGAGATCGAAATTCGATTTCCGCTGAAAATGAAAACGGAAAGACCCCCATGAACGCAACTGCCTCGAAAAAGTCGTCTTCAACCGACAAGCCTTCGCAAGATCCTCTGTTGGGCGTCCCACGCGCCGTGGATATCCATGTTGGTGCCCGTTTGCGCCTGCGCCGCACCCTGCTTGGAATCAGCCAGGAAAAGTTGGGCGAAGCCGTAGGCCTGACGTTCCAGCAAATTCAGAAATACGAACGCGGTGCCAATCGGGTCGGGGCTTCCCGCCTGTATGAATTTTCACGGGTGCTGGATATTTCGGTGTCTTATTTCTTCGAGGAAATGAACGAAAAAACGGTCGCCACGCGCGGTCGCCGGATTTCTCCCAGCAGCATGTCTGACCAGGATCAGGCTGAACTGGCATCGAATCCGCTGGCGCGCCGCGAAACCCTGGAACTTGTTCGGGCCTATTACAAGATTGAAAACCCCAAGGTTCGCAAGCGGACCTTTGAACTGGTCAAGGCCCTGGCCGGAAATAAAGAAGACTGATCCCTGCCCGCCAACCGGGTAATCCGCACTTTCTATATTGATATTACGACGCCCCGTCGCATTTACTGCGACAGGGCGATAGTGCTTGACCCGGCCTGAAAAGATTGTCACAAGATCGATACTTATCGCAGGTTCCGATGATCGATTTCGGGCAGGCGGGCGTGGACGGATTTGGACAACTTGCCACCACGATAAAAAAGGCTCTAAGTGGGCGCGTAAAACATAACGGTCACATGATCGTTTCTGCCCCCGGTCCAAATGGACAGATTATTTTTAGATCGGAGGAATGAAACGTGACCAAATCAGACTATCTTTTTACCAGTGAATCGGTGTCCGAAGGGCATCCGGACAAAGTCAGCGACCGTATTTCTGACGCCGTTGTCGATGCCTTCCTTACGGCCGATGGCCAGTCCCGCGTGGCGTGTGAAACGCTGTGCACGACCAATCGCGTCGTGCTGGCCGGCGAAGTGCGCGGCCCGTCGCCGCTGGTTGATTCAGCCGGCAAGGTCGATGCCGCCCATATGGAAGAAATCGCCCGTAAGTGCGTCAAGGAAATCGGCTATGAACAGGACGGCTTCCACTGGAAAAACATGGACGTCGACGTTTACCTGCACGGCCAGTCCGCCGATATCGCCATGGGTGTCGATTCGTCAGGCAACAAGGATGAAGGCGCTGGCGACCAGGGCATCATGTTTGGTTATGCCTGCACGGAAACCGATGTCTTGATGCCGGCCCCGATCTTTTATTCCCATGGCATCCTGCGATCCCTGGCCGAAGCCCGCCATTCCGGCGCCGAACCGGGGTTGCTGCCAGATTCAAAAAGCCAGGTTACCTTGCGATATGTAAACGACAAGCCCGTAGGGGCCGCTTCGGTCGTCGTTTCCACCCAGCATACGGAAAACCTGAGCCAGGAAGATGTGCGCGAAATCGTCCGCCCGCATGTGGAAGCGGTCCTGCCCGACGGCTGGATGTGCCCGGAAGATGAATTTTACGTCAACCCCACCGGACGTTTTGTCATTGGCGGACCGGACGGCGATGCCGGCTTGACCGGTCGCAAGATCATTGTCGATACCTACGGCGGTGCGGCCCCCCATGGCGGCGGTGCATTTTCGGGCAAGGATCCCACCAAGGTCGACCGTTCGGCGGCCTATGTGGCGCGCTATCTGGCCAAAAACGTGGTCGCTGCTGGTCTGGCCGATGGCTGCACCATTCAGCTGGCGTATGCCATTGGCGTTTCCAAGCCGCTGTCGGTTTATGTCAACACCCACGATACGGGCCGGGTTGACGAAGAAAAACTGGCGTCTGTGTTGTGTGACCTGGTCGACCTGTCGCCGCGCGGTATTCGCGAACACCTGAAGCTGAACCGTCCGATCTATGCCCGCACGTCCGCCTATGGCCATTTCGGCCGTGAAGCGGAACCCGATGGCGGGTTCTCGTGGGAACGTATGGATCTGGTCGATAGTCTTAAATCGGCATTCTGATCAAACCAACCGGGAGTACGATACGATCTCGTCGGTCTTGAACGATACCACCAGCGGGGCCGATCCTGAACAGGATCGGCCCTTGCTGCATTTTCACGGTCGCCGCCTGGGCAAGCCGCTGCGCAAAAACCATCGCAAGCTGGTGGACGAGCTGTTGCCGACCATGAAGCTTGCCGACCCGGCGTGCCCGGCGGCGTCTTTTGATGGCCCGCTTGACAGGATCTGGCTGGAAATCGGTTTTGGCGGCGGCGAACACCTGGTTGCCCAGGCCCGCGCCAACCCCGGCATCGGGTTTATCGGTGCCGAACCGTTCATCAACGGCATCGCCAAGGTCTTAAGCGTTATCGAGCGTGAAAAGCTGGCCAATATTCGCCTGCATGACGACGACGCCAGGCCCTTGCTTGATGCCCTGCCTGACGCAAGCATCGACCGTGCGTTTCTGTTGTTCGCCGACCCCTGGCCGAAAAAACGTCACAACAAACGACGCTTCGTAACGCCTGAAAACCTGGACAGGCTGGCCCGGGTGCTCAAAGACGGGGCCGAATTGCGGTTCGCCAGCGATCATGGCGAATATGTCGCCTGGGCGCTGGAACGGCTTGGCGTTCACCCGGCATTTGAATGGCTGGCCCGCCGTCCCGCCGACTGGCGCACGCCGCCGGATGACTGGGTGCCGACCCGTTATCAGGAAAAGGCCGAGGCACGGGGCGAAGTGTGTACGTTTTTGCGGTTTCGCCGTCGTCCGCGCCCGGATCCTGACGCCACATAAAGAACTTGTCAGCACAAGGCCATACGGTGTATATGAAGCGCCATGGCCTAACTTGATTTCTGGTTAGGTCCGACATCTAACCGAGTTGATGTGGTGGGCCTCTGGCCCGCCATTTGTTTTTTCGGAGCGGCAAAACCGTTCCGATGCTGATGGGAAAAGACTTAAGTGGAAATCGAGCAAATGGTCCAGGCCCTTATCGAGCCGGGTATTCAGGCCATGAATTTCCGTCTGGTCAGGGTCAGTTATACGGGCGGCAAGGAACCCCGCCTGCAGATTATGGCCGAACGGATGGACGGGAAGGTTATTTCCGTGGACAATTGCGCCGACATCAGCCGGACCGTTTCAGCGGTGCTGGATGTTGAAGACCCGATTGTAGGCGCCTATGCGCTGGAAGTCAGTTCGCCGGGAATCGACCGGCCGCTGGTTCGAGAAGAAGATTTTGAACGTTTCGCCGGTTTCGAAATCAAGGCACAAACCGGCCAGGTCGTTGAAGGGCGCAAGCGCTTCAAGGGTCGATTGAAGGGAATTAAGGATGGAATCGTCAGCATCGAGATGGAAAACACCATCTACAAGCTGCCGTACCAGGATATTCACAAGGCAAAACTGCTATTGACCGATGATTTGATCGCGGCAGCGCAGGGAAAATAAAAACGATGAACGATACGATGACGAAAACCGATGCTGTACACGCCCGCCCGGAACTTTTGACGGTTGCTGAAACCGTCGCACGCGACAAGGGCATCGAACAGGACGAAGTGCTTGAAGCCATGGAACAGGCGATCCAGAAAGCGGGTCGGTCCAAGTATGGTCATGAACACGACATTCGCGCCCATATCAATCGCAAGTCTGGCGAGATCACCCTGGCCCGCTATATCGAAGTGGCTGAAGAGATCGAAAACGAAATTACCCAGATAACGCTGGCTGCCGCGCAGGCGAAAAAGCCCGATGCGGAATTGGGTGAATTCCTGGTCGACCCGTTGCCGCCCATCGACTTTGGCCGCATTGCTGCCCAGACGGCAAAACAGGTTATCGTATCGAAGGTGCGTGAAGCAGAACGTCAGCGTCAGTTCAAGGAATACCAAGACCGCACCGGCGAGGTCGTCAACGGCCTGGTCAAGCGCGTCGAATTTGGCAACGTCATTGTCGACCTGGGCCGTGCCGAAGCGCTGCTCAGGCGCGATGAATCCATTCCGCGCGAACATTTCAACAATGGCGATCGCATTCGCGCCTACATTCTTGATGTTCGCGAAGAAGCCCGCGGGCCGCAAATTTTCCTGACGCGCACGCACCCGCAATTCATGGCCAAGTTGTTCACCCAGGAAGTGCCGGAAATTTACGACGGCGTCATTGAAATCAAGTCCGTTGCCCGGGATCCGGGATCGCGCGCCAAAATGGCCGTGCTGTCCCATGATTCCAGTATCGATCCGGTCGGCCCTTGTATCGGCATGCGCGGGTCGCGCGTTCAGGCCGTGGTCGGCGAATTGCAGGGTGAAAAAATTGATATCATCCAGTGGTCGCCTGATCCCGCCACGTTCATCGTTAACGCCCTGGCCCCTGCCGAAGTTGCCAAGGTCGTTCTGGATGAAGAAAAAAACAAAATCGAAGTCGTTGTTCCCGATGAACAGTTAAGTCTGGCGATTGGCCGTCGTGGCCAGAACGTGCGCCTGGCATCGCAACTGTCGGGCTGGGATATTGATATCCTGACCGAGGCCGCGGAATCCGAACGCCGGCAACAGGAATTCCACAGCCGTTCCCAGTTGTTCATTGAAGCGCTTGATGTCGATGATGTCATTGCTCATTTGCTGGTCACGGAAGGCTTCACGTCGGTCGAACAGGTCGCTTTTGTGCCCGTCGATGATTTGATCGAAATCGAAGGTTTCGATGAAGACATTTCCGAAGAATTGCGCGCCCGGGCACGCAACTTCCTGGAACAGCGCGATGCCAAGCTGTCTGAACGCTGTGCCGAATTGGGTGTCAGTGCCGAAATCGCCGCCATCGACGGCATTACGCCGGCGATCATGGTGGCCATTGGCGAGAACGGGGTCAAGGAACTGGATGACCTTGCCGACCTTGCCGGTGACGAATTGATCGAAATGTTGCCGCCGGCGACCATGGATCAAGCCAAAGCCGACGAAATCATCATGGCGGCGCGGGCGCACTGGTTCGAAGACGAGGAACAGCCTGCCGCCGAAACCGATGAGGCCAAAACGGCCGATTCGAAGGCGGAGGTATAGGCGAAACGGCATCAGGCCATGGGGTCAAAACAAGCTGAAGCGAAAAGTTCCCCGCGGCGACGTTGTATTGTCAGTCGCGAGGAACATGACCGGGCCGGAATGCTTCGTTTTGTCGTTGACCCGGAACATCGCATCGTTATCGATGTCGATGGCAAGTTGCCGGGACGGGGTTTGTGGTTGAGTGCCGATAGGGATATGCTACATACAGCGTGCGCCAAAAATCTTTTTGCCCGGGCGGCACGTTCCCAAGTCAAGGTCCCCGAGGATCTGGCGGAACGGGTAGAAGAACAGTTGGTGCGACGATGCCTGAGCCACATTGGCCTGGCGCGACGGGCCGGACAGGCGATTGCCGGTTTCGAAAAGGTCGAAGCCTGGTTGAAGTCGGGCAAAGGTGTCGGGTTGTTGCTGGCGGCAAGCGACGGGTCGGAACAGGGGCGGGCGAAGATCACGTCCCTGGCCCGGGCATTGGCAGCGAAGGCGTCGCTGGTTGATAGCCTGGACAGTGCCGAACTGGGGGCCGCATTTGGCCGCGACAAGGCCGTTCACGCCGTATTGGCGAAGGGGCGGCTGGCCGGAAAGCTGCTGGTGGATGCGAGCCGGTTAAAGGGGTTGCGCCACGAAGGCAAATCGTCCCGGGCCGGGGTGGTTTGATCGAAGGAATGCAGGCCGGGTCATAGCGTTAAGCCAGGATTGCCTGGATTGAAATTTTTGCCGCTTTTGCGGCGTGTCAACGAAACGGATTATCGATGAGCGAGAGCACCGAACAGGATCAGAAGAAAAAGCCCCTTGGATTATCCAAGCCCGGCACGCTGGAGCTGAAAAAGACGGTCGAGTCAGGCTCTGTCCGGCAGAACTTCTCGCACGGCCGGTCGAAAATGGTTCAGGTCGAGGTTCGCAAGAAAAGAACCTTTGCCCAGAACGATTCAGGACGCATGTCCGAGGTCAAGGAACAGGAAGTCGATCTTACGGTTCCGCCTGAAGCTGTCGCGCCCGTCGAGGTAAAGGCCCCGGTAGAGGCCCCGCCAAGCAGTGGATCGAAACTGACCAGTGAAGAAAAAGCAGCCCGCGCCCGCGCCTTGGTCGACGCCGAAGCCGCCAGTGTGCTGGCCGCTAAAGAAGCCGCCAAGCGAGCCGAAGAAGAAGCCATTCTAGCCGCCAAAAAAGCCGCTGAACCGGTCGTTGAGCCGGAACCGGAAGTGCCGGAATTGACGGCCAAGGAAATCGCGGATGCTGAAAAAGAACGGCTGGCAAAAGAAAAAGCCCGTATTGAGCAGGATAAGGCAACGGCTTCGGCCGCTGCGGAAAAACTGAAGGCTGCCGAAGAAGGTGGTTCAGCAGAAAGCATCAAGGCACGCGTCAAACGCCCGGCTGTAGAAGAAGCAAAGCGACCGACCCCGCCCCGTCGTGGTGAGGACCAGCGTCGCCGTTCGGGTAAACTGACAATCGCCGAAGCCCTGGTTGACGGCGAAGAACGCTCGCGCTCGCTGGCCTCGGTCAAGCGCGCCAGGGAAAAAGAAAAACAGAAACAGCGCCAGGTCTTGAGCGAAGGTAAAAAGATCCTGCGCGATGTTATCGTGCCCGAAACCATCACCGTTCAGGAATTGGCCAACCGTATGGCCGAACGCTCGCGGGATGTGATCAAGGCGCTGATGAAAATGGACGTCATGGCGACCATCGATCAGGTCCTTGATGCCGATACCGCCGAACTGGTGGTCAGCGAATTTGGCCACAACATGCGCCGCGTCAGCGCATCCGATGTGGAAATCGGCCTGATGGCTGGTGAAGACGTCGAACAGGGCGAACTGGAATCCCGGGCCCCCGTCGTGACCGTAATGGGCCACGTCGATCACGGTAAAACGTCCTTGCTTGACGCCCTGCGTGAAACGGACGTCGTGACGGGTGAAGCCGGTGGCATCACCCAGCACATTGGCGCCTATCAGGTGACCATGGCCAGCGGCGACAAGATCACCTTTATCGACACACCGGGTCACGCCGCCTTTACCGATATGCGGTCGCGTGGTGCCAAGGTGACCGATATTGTCATCCTTGTGGTTGCCGCCGATGACGGCATCATGCCCCAGACGGTCGAGGCGATTTCCCATGCCAAGGCAGCGGGAGTGCCGATTATTGTCGCCATTAACAAAATTGATGTCCCCGGTGCCGATGCCGCCCGGGTGCGCACCGACCTGTTGCAGCACGACCTGGTTCTCGAAGAAATGGGCGGTGAAATTCTAAGCGTCGAAGTGTCGGCCAAGGAAAAAACCAACCTGGACAAGCTTGAAGAAGTGATCCTGTTGCAGGCCGAATTGCTTGACCTGAAGGGCAATCCTGATCGCGCCGCCGAAGGCGTTGTTATCGAATCCAGGGTTGAACGCGGCAAAGGTACAGTCGCGACCATTCTGGTTCAGCGCGGCACACTTAACGTCGGCGACATCTTCGTTGCCGGTTCCGAATGGGGCCGGGTGCGCGCCATGACCGATGACCACGGCAGCCAGGTCGAACATGCCGGACCAGCGACCCCGGTCGAGGTTCTGGGCCTGAATGGAACGCCGTCCGCCGGTGATGAAGTGGCCACGGTTGATACCGAATCAAGGGCACGCGAAGTCACCGAATTCCGTCAACGCCGGACGCGCGATGTGCGCGCCGCCGCCGGAGCACGGGGTACTATCGAGCAGATGTTTGAAAAAATCGGCCAGGGTGAAGCATCGGTGATGCCGCTGGTCGTCAAGGCCGACGCCCATGGTTCGGTGGAAGCCATTCAGATGGCGCTTGAAAAAATGTCGACGGACGAGGTCAGGGCGCAAGTCCTGCATGCCGGTGTCGGTGCCATCAACGAATCCGATGTGACCCTGGCCAATGCCAGTGGCGGCTTCATCGTTGGTTTCAACGTTCGGGCCAACCCGCAGGCGCGGGCCCTGGCGAAACGGGATGGCGTTGATATTCGGTATTATTCGATTATTTACGACGTGATCAACGATGCCAAGGCCGTGTTGTCGGGCATGTTGGCGCCGGTCGTGCGCGAGCACCTGCTGGGCTATGCCGACATCAAGGAAGTGTTCGCCGTTTCCAAGGTTGGCAAGGTTGCCGGTTGTTTCGTCAGCGAAGGCCAGGTCAAGCGGGGCGCCCGTGTGCGTCTGTTGCGTGATGACGTGGTCATCCACGAGGGCGAACTGTCGCAACTGAAGCGCTTCAAGGATGACGTCAAGGAAGTCAAGGAAGGCACCGAATGCGGCATGGCCTTCGCCAAGTATGAAGATCTTAAGGTCGGTGACCGGATCGAATGCTTTGATGTTGAGGAGGTCGCCCGCGAGCTTGAGTAGCTTTTAAGGCGTCCTGTCGGTAAAAAATGAACAAGCGCAATGATCGTGCGCCGAGCCAGCGTCAGCTTCGGGTCGGCGAAGAAATTCGCCATACCCTGGCCGGGATTGTCGAGCGGGGAGAATTGCGCGACCCGGATTTGCAGGGCCGTTCGATCACAATTACCGAAGTGCGGGTCAGTCCCGACATGCGAAACGCGACGGTTTATTGTGTCCCGCTCGGCGGCAACCAGGACCCCGAAGCCGGTGGTATCGAAATCGAAAAATTGATTGCGGCCCTGACCCGCGCCCAGCCCTTCTTGCGCCACGAAGTGGCCCAGCGGGTGCATTTAAGATCCGTTCCCGCCTTTATCTTCGTCGCCGACACGTCGTTTGACGTGGCCGACCACATCGAAGCCTTGTTGCATTCACCGGAAGTTTCCCGTGATCTGGGTGATTCCGGAGACGACCCTGATGGGACGTAAGCGCAAGGGCGACCCGGTACACGGGTGGCTGATTGTTGATAAACCCGCAGGGCTTACGTCCAGCGCCGTTGTTGGCAAGGTGCGCAGGCTTTTCAATGCGGCCAAAGCCGGTCATGGCGGCACGCTCGACCCCATGGCGACGGGCATTCTGCCGATCGCCTTCGGCGAGGCGACCAAGACCGTTTCTTATGTCATGGACGGCATCAAGTCCTACAGTTTCACAGTCAGGTGGGGCGAAAGCCGAACCACCGATGATGCCGAAGGCGATATCGTGCAAACCAGCGACATCCGCCCCGATGCGACAGCAATTCAGGCGGCTCTTCCGAATTTTATCGGCGATATCTCGCAGGTGCCGCCGATTTATTCGGCCATAAAAGTCGATGGCAAACGTTCTTATGACCTGGCACGTAACGATCAGGCGGTGGAACTGAAGGCCAGAACCATCCATGTGGAAAAATTTGAACTCGTGGACATGCCCGACGCCGACCACGCACGGTTCAGCGTCGTTTCGGGAAAAGGCACCTATGTGCGGGGCCTGGCCCGTGATTTGGCCGTGAAATTGGGAACGCTGGGGCACATTTCGGTGTTAAGGCGCACATGCGTTGGTCCTTTTGACGAAAAAACGGCGATTTCGCTGGATAAACTGGAAGGCCTGGGGCATAGTGCGCCGCCTGTTGACAGCCTGTTGGCCGTCGAGACCGTGCTGGACGACATCCCGGCATTGGCCCTGACGGAACAAGAGGCTCGAAGCTTGCAGCAAGGACAGCCCGTTGCGGTCCTGCCTGTGGCCAACCGGTCTTCTCTCGGGAAAGTAAACCCTGACGCGGTGTACCGCGCCATGGCCGATGGAAAACTGATTGCCCTGACCAAAATTACAGGGGGCGCTGTTCGCCCTCTGCGTGTTTTTAACTTATAGAACAAGAACGGAGTACACGATGTCGATAACTGCTG